>Ga0194127_10000569_pt1 | contig 58949 bp, 51 predicted proteins | sample TA2KigC100mmetaG_FD_148624 | JGI IMG/M metagenome (GOLD analysis project Ga0194127, IMG submission 148624) | Freshwater microbial communities from Lake Tanganyika, Tanzania - TA2015036 Kigoma Deep Cast 100m | ecosystem: Environmental > Aquatic > Freshwater > Lake | place: Tanzania: Lake... | reverse complement strand
TCCCTCATTCAGGGCAAGGCGGCGGGGGTCGCCCGGTGCGGGAAAGCCGCACGCCGGTAAATACAGGGAATTGACCCTGTTGCGACTACGGGGAGGGAGAGGTAAACCCTCTCCCTTACCCTCTGGCAATGTCTCTAAGGAGGTGAACGCGATGAAATATGCAACGGCGGTTAAAACTACCATCCTTGTCGCCGTTCTCGTCATCACCAACGCCTTGCTCGGCGTGGTTTGCGGCCGGGTTTATCGCCAATATGAGGCTTTGTTCTCCCTAGGTCCGGAGCTGTTCAACTTGGCGATTTGGGTTTTGGGGACCATAGCCCTGGTCGCTATGGCAGCTGGCTTAGTTGTGGCACTGGTGCGTCCCTTCTGGGTGATCATTGTCGCCTTCGTCTTGTCTGTGGTGGCGTTGATCCTTGCGTTTGAAATAAGCATTGTGTCATTAGGTTTGGGCCTTGTTTATCTTCTTCTGGCAATGGTATACGCACGCTCTGTCATCGGCGAACTGAATGACCGGCTCAATTTCTCGGTGCGCCCCATCAAAGAAGGGCAGGGGGGCTTGGTAATTGCGCTCATACTACTGGTCAGTATCAGTTTTGGTTTGGGTTACCGGGAGGATGCGTTGCGCCACGGGTTCATCTTCCCGCCGGCATACACGCAGATTATGAAGGGGATTGTTTTCCCCCGCTTGCAGGCCCAGATTGAAAGTCAGAGTGAGATGAGGCCAGAGGAGAAGGCCGCCGCGCTGGAGAAAGCCGAGGAGGAATTCGAGCAGTCTTTGCTGGGCATGGAAACGATGTTCCAACCCTACGCTCCCTTCATCTGGGTGGTTCTGGCCTTTATGGTGAGCGGAATACTCAAAATTCTGCAGGGCTTTGTATCGTGGGTTCCACCGCTGGTATTGAGTGGGATCTTCCCACTACTTGAACTTCTGGGCATGACCCGGGTTGTTACGGAGATGAGAGAAATCAAACGACTCATCCTCAGTTAGAGCGCTGTATCGGGTGCGGCAATGACGTATAACCTGCGCTTGCACCCGACGCCGCCTCCGCTGCGCTTCGGCGGCGCAGGTGAAGCGCGGGCCGTTGGGCGGGCAGGGTTAGAGCTGTCGAGAAAGGAGGCTAAGATGAGCTGCAGAAAGTTGTGGCAGTCAATCGTGGAGTTAACATTGATCATATCGTTTGTGGTGGGGTGCGGCGCTCCCGTAACTACGCCAAAGGCAACATCTTCTCCCATTCCACCAACACCGACACCCACTTTCACACCAACATCAATTCCAGTTTCATCCATACCAATCAGAGGAATGCGGGTTAGTCCGGGAATGGAGAACAATGCCGAGACAGTGGCTCGATTGCGGGAGATGAACGTCAACTGGGTGCAACTAACCCTGTGGCCCCAGGTCACTCAGGATGGCAAGATAATTGAGCATCCCTATGGTACCGGCGGTCCTGATTATTCGCCACAATCAGTGGATAGAGTCCTTGAGGAATCGGCCATAACCGAAGAGGTAATGGTTTCGGCAATTAAGAGGTGGCACGAGTTGGGGTTCAAGGTATATCTGCTGGTTTATCACGAGCGTCTGGGTGACCATCATGCCTACGGGCATGGGCTTACGGGTGATATAGATTCAATGCTGGAGCAGGCCAAAGAGATTGCCGTAAAGTGGGCACGAATTGCTGAGGAAAATAAGGTGGAGATGTATGCCCCCAGGAAAGAGTTGCAAATGTTCGTTGGTGCCGAGAAAGCTCTGGAGTGGGATAAGGGCATCCTACCGGAGGTACGCAGTGCCTATAGCGGTATTCTGGTTCAGGGGATACCCTTCATGTATCTCTGGGACCGCATCAACAAGGAGGTATATTTGCAGGAGCAGGTAGCGGCGGTTGAGACTGCTGATATAACTGGCTATGACTATCTCGGTATTGACTTCTACGGTAGTGATGTGGATACCTTTGAAGAGCTTGAAGCAATATATGCCCGTTTTCTGCTGAAGACTGAGGAGCTGAAACAAAAATTTGGTGTTAAAGGGGTGGTATTTGAGGAGCTCGGTTTTCCTCACCATGGCACAGAAGCCTTCTGGAACGATTCTTCTCTCACCGGTGATGAAATCATATGTCGGTCCCTGGACATATTCTACAGGCTCGGCATTGGCCGGATAGACGGTTTCTTCCCCTGGCTTTTTGGGGATGAATTTGACGGTGTTGCTGGTCTGCCAGCGGGCAGGCAAGAATATATTGCGCCAACCAAGATAATAAGTCATTACTATACCTCTGTTGTGGCACCAGTTTCCGATATTGAAGGAATTGCCGCCCCGGAAGCAACCTTCCCGGGAGTTAGCTGGGAGGTGTCTGGGGTTCTTCTCAGGGAGGATTTTAATGATGATACTGCCTGGGGCCTCTGGGGTTCCGGTACCAGTGTCAATAATGGTGTGCTGGAAATTATTTGGTGAGGTGGTGCTCCGCTAAATAACCCAGACGCAGCGGCGTGGGGAAACTACGTCTTTAGAGGCAGGTTTAAGCCCATAGATGGTGAGGTCTCGCTCCAGTTCAGGGATAGCGATGTGGGGTCTTACTCGGTCATGATAAAGCCTATCACCGACTTCTCACTGCTGAAGTTCACTGGTCCGCGAGGTGCGCAGCATATGGATCAGCCCCGTACCGTGTATCCGCTTATTGCGTACAATAAGTGGCATAGCTTTGCCATCTATGCCAAAGGTAGCGCGTTAGAGTTTTTCATTGATGAAAAGAAAGTAACAGACTACTGGGACGAGGAGCCCCTGCTCAATGGTTCAGTAGCCGTGGGGGTACGTGGGCATGTCCTATTTGATGACTTTCTGGTAGAAGAACTGCGCTAATTTTTAGAGTTTAGACTGTGCTTTTACAGAATTGGACTCTGCTCTGATTCACGGCTCTGGGATTCATTTTGCGATATAGACCTATTTGACAAAATAAGAGTTGCCGCCCAACAATGGTATCCAGCCGACTTGGGGTATGCGCCGCGTTTTCAAGCCTTTTTCTTGGCTTCAAGCTGGTTCCGGCAAAGGAGTGTTATCTCGTCCCTCCCCAAGCGGCTAACGCTGGCCGATGGGGATTGACCAAAGCAAAGGTATCATATACAATACCGCAATGAGTAAACATCAAATTGTCGCAGATACCAATGTCTTCGTTACGGCTTTGCGCTCGCAGTTTGGAGCATCCTATAAACTCTTTTCACTTATTGACGAAGATATTTACCAATTAAACCTCTCTGTTCCTTTGGCTCTTGAATATGAAGCCGTTGCTAAAAGAATGATTGGCGAAATTGCTTTGAACGAAAAAGAAGTTGACGACATCCTTGATTTCGTTATCAACAATTCTAATCACTGGCAAATTTACTATCTGTGGCGACCACAACTCAAAGACCCTGGCGACGATATGGTTTTGGAACTGGCAGTTACGGCAAACTGTAATTACATCATCACGTATAACGTAAATGACTTCAAAGGAATTGAGAAATTCGGTATTAAGGCGATAACTCCAAAAGAGTTTTTGGAAATGGTAGGTCAAATATGAGTACATTAAGTCTAAGACTTCCTGAATCACTTCATAAGTCTGCTCGCGAGTTGGCAGAAAAAGAAAATATTTCTATTAATCAACTTATTACTTTGGCATTGGCTGAAAAACTATCTGCATTGGGCGCAGAAGATTACTTAGAAATGCGTGCAAAACGTGCAAGCAAGGCTAAATTTCTTAAGGCTATGTCGAAAGTAGCAAAAGTTGAACCTCCAGATTACGACCGTTTGTAAACAAGCGTAGAGTCTTGCAATCCAAAAGCGTGCCAACAAAGCGTGCACAGACGCTGGGGTACGGTGCGGCATTTTCGAGCATTTCGCGCAGCGTGGCTTCGAGTTTTTCCTGCTCCCAAACAGAGTCCACGCCCGCCCCAGCGCCAGTAACGCAAGCTATTGGGCGGTTTATAAAGTGATTGCTGTTTATTACTCCTAGATTTGCAATCTTATCAATCAACTTCTAGATATTTTGGAGGAGAAACATGAAAATCAATATCGCTGCTAATAAGGTTGGAGTAGTGTTGTTAATATTGGCTGCATTCTTTCTCTCTGGGTGCGATGTTTTAGAATACCTTTTTGAAGATGATTCGAATTCAAATAACCCTGTACCTAGGCAATCTTACAATCCACAACCCGTTGAAAGACCTTCTCCGATTGGCTACAAAGTCACTTTATCTATAGGTGAATTGACCATCTACAATGGCGAAGAAGATGATTGGACTTCTTCAACAGGTGACGATGAAATTGTTTTAATTTACTATATTGCGGAAAACAATCCGGGAAAAGATCAGCTAGCAATTGGTTCACGAATTTGGGGGTGGTACACGGTTCATGCGGGGGAGACATATGGCAGGAATACATTTGATACTATCACTATCGACATACCATTAGATAGTGGTGTTGTTACTGGCGTCCAGGTGATAGAGGTGGATGATTTTGACTACGAACAAAAACTAATTCACTTAGCTAGAGAGTTTGATGCGTTAGGTCTGGCAGCAGCATTTAAAGTTCCTGTTGAATGGAAAGGCATCGATCTAACCAGCAAAAATGCTCGATGGGTAATTTATAACATCGCAATACCTTTGGTAGACACTTCTGCTGATGTATATGAATTTTTTGATAGCAATGATTTGCTTGGCGAAGCAACAGCATTTGGTAGTTCAAATCAGTTAGGACAGACTGCTTCAGGATCAGCATCTCCATTATGGACTCAATGGGTATTTGAGGACACTCACAACACGGATTTCTACTCATACGTTGTTGGCTTGAATATCGATGTTTCCTATATTTACCCTTAATGTGCCGAATCTGTCTCATAAATAGTGAATAATGGAAGAAAGAAGGTGTTTTATTGTAATTGTTAGCTAAAGTCGCAGAATGCTATCAGTCAAAATAGGGCGTAACAGTGCCTAACATTAGCTCCACCTGACACCTCCGGTCTTGGTACACTGCGACATTTTCAAGCATTTTTTGGTTGTCGAGCAGGTGGTTGAGCCTGTCGAAACCCTGTCGAGATACTGGCTTCAAGTTTTCTCTGCTCCCGGGCAGAGTCCAGCCTGTGCTGACGGTTCGACTCGCTATGCGGTTCACCATGTCGAAGCACCCGCCCCACCGCCAATACCCCGAACAAAGCAGGCGGATTTAACGCAAATCGTTGGCTCAAGCTACAACTACGTATGTGGCTATCAAACCATCGTGCTTCCAAAGTTTTACCGCGCAAGTCCACATGGATTCGAACCTGTAAATTTAGTATTTTCTTAGCTCACCTCCCTAAGTGATACAACAAGACACCCGCCGCGACTGCGAGGTTGAGCGAACTGACACGTCCCTGCATGGGAAGTGAAACGGTCAGGTCACAGGCGGCGGCCTGCTCCGGGGAAAGTCCCTTTTGCTCGCTGCCCAAGACCAAGGCCCAGGGGATTTGTAGAACGAGGGTTTGATAATCCACATCCGCTTTGGCGGAGGCGCCAACCAGTTGAACATTCCCTGTGCGTGACCATGAGAGAAAATCGCTGAATGTGGTTTGGATGACGGGTTTCCAGAACAAGGTGCCCATGCTGGCGCGGACGACGGTGGGATGATACAGTTCAACGCCGCCATCCAACAGTAAGAGCAGGTCTGCACCGACTGCATCCATGGTGCGGAGGATTGTCCCAACATTGCCGGGGTCCTGCGGCGAGACAAGCGCCACAGCGCGCGTGAATGGTTTGATGTCTTTAAATTGACTCTTCTTCTGACGGACGATGGCGATAATTCCCTGCGGGTTATCTTTATCAGCCAGCGATTCCATCACCTGCGCAGTGACAGGCTGAGGCTTGAAAGAGAAGCGGGAGATCAAGTCGTGAGCAAAGGGACTGGTCAACACACCGGGGGCGTATAGGATCTCTTCAACCTCCCAGCCAGCCTCCACCACCTCCCCCACATGATGTATCCCTTCGACCAGAAATAATCCGCTTTCATTCCGCGCCTTCTTTTGGCGTAAAGCGCGCGCTTGTTTAATCAACGGATTGCTCGGACTGATGATCAATGGTTTTTGCATTGAGTTGATTGTATCCGAAAACAAAAACTCCCGAATGGCGGTTACCATCCGGAAGTTTTGTGTGATGAAATTAGATTATGGCGCAACGACGGTGAGTTTACCGACCATGCCGGCCACGAAATGGCCTTCCGTGCCGCAAACTACTTGATAGACACCCGGCTCGGTGGGCGCAGTGAAGGTTGCAGTACCGCTTCCACCCGCATCGGTTTCAACCTCCCAATAGATGTTGCCTTCATCTTCATCGCCGAAGTCATCACCAACGGTCTCGCCAAGCTTCATGATTACGAACTCGTGAATAACAGCGCCATCATTTTTTGTTTTGACGGTGATTTCCTGACCGGCTGGAATAGTGAACTCGGCCGGGGTGAAGGTAAATTCCGCGAAAGTCACATCAATTGTGGTGGATGGACCCCCACCGCCGCCACAGGCCGTAAGCACAAACATAAGACTCAATACAAGCGGTAAAAATATCTTCTTCATTTCAAACATACTCCTATCGGTAAATTTTTGGGATAATCCCAGAAGTTAGTTTACAGGATTTAAAGCTATATTGCAACCATCAATATTTTTGCTTGTTAATTATTCCACAAGCGGGGTTTGACTGCGGGTCATCAGATTTTCTTTGCGTCTTTGAGTCAAGTTTATGGTGTTTGCATTAGTTTATAATACACACCATGAACCTTCTGCGATGGCTGTCACTTTCATTGATCCTCTTTTTGTCCGCCTGCCAGCCGAACAACCAGGCGTCCATCACCATCCTTGACGGCAATAATATTCTCACGGTTGAATCCAGCGAACGCGTGCCATTGATTCTGTTTACACAAAATGAGGTTGTACTTCAGCCAAATGACCGCGTTCTGCTGAACGGCCTCCCTGTTCCGATTGACCAGCCTCTACCCGCAACAAAATTCATCCAATTACAATTGCGACACGCAGTAGCTTTAACCATCAACACTTCGCAAGGACAACAGATAATTCAAACCTCCGCGCTGACAGTGGGGCAAGCCTTGAATGAAGCAGGATATTCACTGAATGTAAATGACAAGATCAACCCGCCTGCTGAAACTATGATCACTGACTCTTTATCTGTAACCTACACGCCAGCACGGGACTTGATAATTTATTCCGGCGATGACGTGATCAACATCCGCTCGGCCGCAGGGACGGTTGGTCAGGCGCTGGCCGAGGCTGGGATTCCGCTGATGGGCCTGGATACCAGTTCTCCGTTAGAGAATGAAGCGCTGCCGGCCGACGGGCAAATCCGTGTCGTGCGAGTCTACGAAACCGTCAGCATCACATTAGAGCCGATCGCATTTGATGTGGAAGTGATTGATTCACCCGAGCTTCCTTTCGGGCAGGAGGACACCATCCAGCCCGGCGTGAATGGTGTTGCGATGGCGCGCACGCGAATCCGTTACGAAGACGGAAAAGAAGTAAGCCGCGAAACCGAAGACGAGAAGGTCTTGCGTGAACCGCAAGCCCGCATTGTGGCCCGCGGCTCACAAATTGTGCTTGCGCCGGTAGGAGGCAATGCCCCCTACGAATACTGGCATGCGACGGAGATGTACGCAACGTGGTATTCGCCCTGCAATTCCGGCACAGGCGGGTGTTCCTACGGAACTGCCAGCGGCGCGCGCGCAGGCTACGGCATCGTGGCAGTGGATTATTCGATCTACAGTTATCTGGCGGGCATGAAAGTGTATATCCCCGGCTATGGCCTTGCGACCATCGGTGACACGGGCGGTGGGCCGATCATCGAAACAGCGTTTGGCGTGCCGCGCACAAAATGGATTGACCTTGGGTACAACGATGACAATCTTGGCAAACTTTCAGGCTGGGTTACGGTTTATTTCCTCGCGCCCGCGCCGGCTGAGATTCCTTATTTTTTGAAATAAAATATTTTCGTCCTCCCGAAAAAGCGTCGGGACGATGTGAGCGGAGTGACGAGTGATCGTCGAGGAACGTAGTCGAAGGACAGGGATTCAAGATAGTTATTTTCCATATCAAACTGTCCTTCGACTGCGCCGCAAAGAACATGCGTCTCCGCTCAGGACGAAGGAACAATAATAAAAATGACCCGCGGACAAATAATCATCATCACACTACTTTCAATTATTGCCTGTGCACTTATCCTTGTGCTTGGGTACTTCACATATCGAATTTATCAATCTTTTGCTACCCGGCCGCTGGGGCCAGCCCTGCCTTTTGCCGGACAAACCATGCCCCCGCTTTGGACTCCCACTCCCGGCTCAGAATCCACACCAGCGGGTCTGGTCACACTTGCGCCTATGGTGAACGAAGCCACCACCATTCCCTCAGCCGTGTGCGGCGGACCGGACATCATGAATATTCTGGTTGTTGGTGCAGATACGCGCAGGGATAATTACATCTATGGACTCGCAGATGCGATCCGCATATTACGCGTGGATTTTGTCACACCAAAAGTCAGCATTCTTGAATTTCCCAGAGACCTGTGGGTGGAAATCCCGCACATTTCGGACAACCTCAACGGACAGAACCATGAAAAACTCAACCAGGCTTATCTATACGGCCAGCCCGGCTTTAGATATTGGGACAACCCAAGCGGAGGAGCGGGTTTACTGAGCCTTACACTCAACCTGAATTTCGGGGCTCAAATAGATCACTACATTGTTGTGAACATGCGAACTTTTGTAAATATCGTCAACGCCGTTGGCGGAATTACCGTCAACATTCCAGATATAGAAGCATCGAACAATACTGGTCTGCTGATCGGAGATCATGACCTTGACGGAGAAGAGGCGCTCAAAGTTGTGCGCAACCGCCAGGGCGGCACCTTTGAACGCGCCGACAATCAAAACCTGGTGCTTTGCGCCCTGCGTGAAAAAATCACCAAACCAAAAGTAATCACACAAATCCCCGGCTTGATCGAATCTTTCGAAGATAATGTCCTCACGGATTTCACTCCCGAACAATTCGCGCAACTGGCCTGTCTCGGCACAAAACTTCCGCCCCAGAACATCGTCTTTGCAAGTTTCCCCGTTGAATTATTCAAGCCAACCCGCGAGTTTGACCCCGTTTTCGATAAAAGGATTTATATTCTGGATGCAGATTTCGACATCATGCGCGATTATGTTATGCGTTTCCAGAACGGCTCCTGGCCAAAACCGTCCATCGCTTTACCGACTGCAACATATTTTGAAGAAGAAAAAACATTGATCTGCCAATGAACTATGCCTCCATCCCCGCGCTCAATACTGCCGCTGTTCTCAAACGCTCTGGTCTGCGCGCCGATAAAAGCTTCGGGCAAAATTTTTTACAGGACGCATCCGCTCTTGAAAAAATCGCGGACGCCGCAGAAATTTCGGGGGATGACTGTGTGTTGGAGATTGGTCCCGGACTCGGCAGTCTGACGCGCTATTTGGCTGTCTCTGCCAAAGAAGTGACGACGGTCGAACTTGACGCGGACCTGCTCCCCCCGTTGCGGGCAGTTCTCACGCCTTATCAGAACGTGCGTGTGGTGCATGGTGACATTCTCAAGCTGTCCATTTCCGAATTAATCAACCAGCCCAATTACATCGTCGCCGCGAATATTCCCTACAACATTACTTCAGCCATACTCCGCCACCTGCTTGAAGGGGATATTAAACCGCGCCGAATCGTATTGACCGTCCAAAAGGAAGTTGCGGAGCGTATCTGCGCCAAACCCGGCGACTTAAGTCTGCTGGCGTTAAGTGTACAGGTTTACGGCAAACCTGAGATTGTCGCCACGATCCCAGCCGGCTCATTCCACCCCGCGCCCAAAGTGGACTCAGCCATTCTGCGAATAGATATATACGATGAACCACTGATCCCCAGCGAGTTTTTAAATTCCTTCTTCAAATATATCAAAGCGGGTTTTGCTCAAAAGAGAAAAATGCTGCGGAATTCCCTCGCCTCTGGCTTACACATCCCGCCTCCACAAGCAGAGGCATTGCTCACCTCCGCGAAGATCGATCCCATGCGTAGAGCAGAGACCTTGTCCATTGAAGAGTGGAAGGGGTTATGTGAAAAATAATTTAAGAACACTTGACCTGCAACAAAAACGTGTCATAATCGAATTGAAAAGGAGAGTGAAAAATGTCAAAAAAGAAATTTCCTTTATTGTTGTCTGCGTTTTTGATCATTATCATCACTGCCTGCAACCTCCCCGCCGGCCAAAGCCCTGAAGCGTCCGCACTGGCGCTGACCATCACCGCCCAGGCGATTTTGCTTGAACCCGGCGTCCTGCCCCCTGTCCAGGATACACCTCTTCCAGCATCCACATCCACGCCAGAGTTCACTTCCACACCAGAATTCACGCCTACGATCACACTAACCCCTACACCTTCCGTCCCGACTGCGACGGTCAGTGTAAACACAAACTGCCGCACCGGCCCAGGCACACAGTATGACATAATCGGCGCGCTGCTAATCGGGCAAAGCGCAGAAGTGGTCGGAAAAAATTCAGCAACGAATTCCTGGATCATCAAGACTCCCGGCGGTATAGGGAATTGCTGGCTCTGGGGTCAGTACGCAACTGTCAGCGGGAACGCAGCTAATCTGCCGGAATATCCGGTACCTGCCACACCTACTCCCGCCCTGCCGGCCGCAGTTAAAAATCTCAATGCTGCCGTTAGTTGTGCGCCGGGTGCGCCCTTTACCAATAATGTCACTGTTAACCTGACATGGAGTGACGCCGCCAATAATGAAGATGGTTATCGTATATACCGGGAAGGTTCGCTTTTGGTTGCACTAGCCGCCAATTCAACCAGCCATACTGACAACACCACCCTCCCATCTATCTGGATAATCACAGACCCGCAACCCAACCTGACATATGAGGTGGAAGCCTACAATGCGGCCGGCGCGTCCAATAGAAAAAATGTCAATGTGAAGTGCCCATAAGTTTTCATAACGAATAATCAATCAGCCCCGCGAGAAAACTCCCGGGGCTGATTGATTCTATTTTGTCAGAATGAATGTTTTACTTTCCGTTAACTCGCGAAGGGGTTTGCATTTGTCCTCGCAGACAAGAATTGAAATTGATATTATCGCAGGAAAAATCAAGACCAGACCATATTTCAAAATTAGACAACCAAAAGCCTCGCGGACATTCCCTCCGCGAGGCTTTTACCAGTCTCTAATTCTCCAGTCTCTAATTACCAATCACGCAACACAGACCGTAGAACACTGCTTACGTTCCCTCTTCCCAGGAGCTCAAATACTTCAGCTGCTCATCAGTAAGGATGTCGATCTTCACGCCCATGGCTTCGAGTTTAAGGCGGGCGATCTCGTTGTCAATATCAATTGGCACGGAGTAAACCTTCTTCTCCAGAGTCTTCGCATTCTTCGCCATATATTCCGCGGCCAAAGCCTGGTTGGCGAAAGACATGTCCATCACGGAAGCAGGATGACCTTCGGCGGAAGCGAGGTTGATCAAGCGGCCTTCACCGAGGATGTTGATCTTGCGGCCGTCTTTGGTGGTGTACTGTTCAACGAACGGGCGGACCAGATTGGGTTCGCCCACGCTCATCCTGGCAAGCGAAGGAATGTTGATCTCAACATTGAAGTGACCAGAATTGGCAACAATTGCGCCGTCTTTCATCACTTCAAAGTGTTTCTTGTCAATTACGTTTATATCGCCGGTCACTGTACAGAAAATGTCGCCAATTTTAGCGGCTTCGTCCATTGGCATCACCTGAAAACCATCCATGACCGCTTCGAGCGCCTTCATTGGGTCAATTTCAGTGACGATGACCAGCGCACCCATCCCGCGTGCGCGGGAGGCGAGACCACGTCCACACCAGCCGTAGCCAGCGACGACGAAGTTCTTGCCGGCCAACAAAACGTTGGTCGCACGGATGATACCGTCAATGGTGGATTGACCGGTGCCATAGCGATTATCAAAAAGATGTTTTGTCAACGCATCATTCACTGCGATGACTGGAAACTTCAAAATCTTATCGGCTTCCATGGCTTTCAAGCGGATCACGCCCGTGGTGGTTTCTTCCGTACCGCCGATGACGTTCTTGAGCATTTGCTTGCGTTCCTCGTCGCTCAAGCCCTTTGCCCACGCACCGAGGGACGGTTCGAGTTTTTCGAAGCGGCCCATTTCAATGAAAAACAGAGATGAAACCAAATCTGCGCCATCGTCCATGGTCATGTGAGGTTTGTGCTCAAGCGCGGCGCGAATGTGTTTGAAGTAAGTTACCTTGTCTTCGCCCTTGATGGCAAAAGTGGGAATTTCAAATTGATTCACCAAAGCGGCGGCCACATCGTCCTGTGTGGAAAGCGGATTCGATGCGGTGAGCACGATATCCGCGCCGCCGTCCTGGAGAGTCACCATCAAGTTGGCAGTTTCTGTAGTCACATGCAAACATGCGGATACGCGCAATCCCTTAAGCGGTTTTTCCTTCTTGAAGCGTGCACGGATCGAACGCAGAACCGGCATTTCACGCTCCGCCCAGTCCATGCGGCGGCGGCCGCCTTCGGCCTGACCCAGATCTTTTACATCGTAATTGCTCATTTACTAACTCCTTCTGGTTCTATTAATCGGGAATCGTGATTCGTAATTTGGAAAGCGGGACGATTCCCAATGCCCGATTCCAGATTTTCGCCTAGCCCAACAACACGTCAAGCTTGCCGTCATCATCAAAATACTTGCGGAAACGCTCGGCGAATTCTTTTCTTGTATAACTGTGGCTTTGCGGTCCGCGTTGTTCGAGACAGTAGACCGCCGCCAGCGAGCCGATCTCGCCGCACAATTTCCAATCGAAGCCATGGGAATAGCCCGCTAGAAATCCTCCGCGAAAGGCATCGCCTACGCCCGTCGGATCCACGACCTCTTCTTCAGGGACAGTCGGGATGTGGACTGCATCACCGCCCGCATACAAGTCGGCGCCGTCTTTGCCGCGTGTGATCACCAACACTTGTACATGCTCAAGGATTTGATCCAAACTCCAGCCTGTCTTTTTGGAGATCAGCCCAAATTCATAATCATTGCAGAAGAGGAAGTATGCGCCTTCCATGTCACGCGCAAGTTCTGAACCTTCGAGACGTAAAACCTGCTGGCTTGGGTCATATAAATATCTGATATCCAATTCACGGCATTCAGCAGGGAATTTCATCATTGCATCCGGCGCGCTGGGTGAGACGATGACGAGGTCGGGTTTTTTATCGAGGTCTTTCAGGGACTGCGAGGCTGAGTACGCCATTGCCCCGGGGTAGAAAGAGGCAATTTGAGCAGAATCAGTATCGGTTGTGGCAAAGAACGAGGCGGTGAAAAGTCCGGGGATGACTTTCATCAGCGAAGTATCCACGCCTTTTGAATCCAGCCAGGTACGATAATCGCCAAAATCCTCACCGACAGTTGCCATCACGCGCGGCTTTTCGCCGAGCAAAGCCATTGTGTAGGCAATATTCGGCGCGATGCCGCCGCGCTGTTTGGACATGGACTCCACCAGGAACGAGAGGCTTATGGAAGCCAGGCGTTCGGGAAGAATATGTTCCTTGAATTGACCCGGAAAGGTCATCAAATAATCGTAGGCAACAGAGCCGGTAAGTAAAATATCCATGTAGTTTCCTTGTCGCATTAAATGGCGCACTCTTGCGAGTGCGCCATGATTAGACGAGCGGACAAAAGTTTATCACGAGGTTTTGTGAATGTAAAGTTTTTGGATTGGCAAATTGCCAGGAAAATTTTTATAAATTAACTTCAAAAGGCGGATACGCTATGCGGTTTTCAGTGACAATGATTCCGAAGAATTAATTCGGCTCAATTTTTACAATAAAGCATCGAATCCTAATGAAAATGCAATCGCCTCACGGATTTCACGCATCTTTTCCGGCGATAGTTGTGTAATGAAAGCGCCAAGGTTAGCTTTTTGTATGGTTTGAATATTATCGGTATTCACCACACAATCTTCTGGTACCCCATCCTCCTCTGCCGTTAAGAGAACTTCAGAAGGAATATTCCGAATCACGGTTGTAATCGGCGCAACAGTGACGCCGGTTAATAGTGGAATAGCCGAATTTCGCGTTAACAATAATACTGGGCGGCGTTTATCAGGAGCGCGAAATGTGTACCAATAAATATCGCCCTGCTTCACGATTCACCCCATACTTGTTCTGATTCCCATTCTGCAAACTCATCTTTCTTTGAAGGATGGCTGGCATATCCTTGGGCATGTTGCCGTTCCAGCATAATAATTTTCTGATTCTGCGATGCCAAATTAAAATCCTCTTTTGTTGGTTCTTCATTAAGGATCGTAATAATTACCCGCCGCATTTTAGGCAATTCGATGGGTTCAAGGATTCGTAACGTTCCTTTTTCGTCAATCACTGCCTCGATCGTTTGTAACATGGCGCGCCTCTTTCCAATCTTGTACACCTTTTTTTCAACTATACAACCGTTCCCGCTATTTGACAACGCCCTTCAAATTCACCTCAAACGGCGGATAGACCACGCCATTCTCCGTGACGATGCCTGTGATCAAACGATTCGGCGTGACATCAAATGCGGGATTGCGCGCTTTGGCGTTTTTCGGCGCGACGGGTTCACCCTGGAATTGAATGTCCAATACTTCATTGGGATTGCGTTCTTCGATGGGAATTAAATCACCGTGCGCGAGAGACAGGTCAATGGTGGAAGTTGGTACAACTGCGTAGGCCGGTACGCCGTTATCATACGCGGCGAGAGAGAGCATGTATGTGCCGATCTTGTTTGCCACATCTCCATTTGCGGCGACGCGATCTGCGCCGAAGAAAACTTTTTGCGCCTTGCCAGCTTGCAGGAAATAGCCTGACATATTATCAGTGATGATCTCATAGGGAATTCCATATTGTTCCAACTCCCACGCGGTGAGACGCGCGCCCTGCAAACGCGGACGGGTTTCATCTACAAGCACGTGAATCTTTTTGCCCTGCTCATGCGCGGTTCGGATCACTCCCAACGCTGTACCCCAATCCACTGTGGCGAGCGCGCCTGTGTTGCAATGATGGATGATGGTATCGCCGTCGTTGATCAGCGCGGCGCCATGCTCTGCCATGCGTTTGTTGATCTGGACATCTTCATCCGCAAGTTTTTGAGCTTCATCCAAAATCAACAGCCGCAATTGGTCAACGTTTCTTTCTTCTTTCATCTTTCCTGCGACAGTCATTATCCGATCCACCGCCCATGCAAGATTCACTGCAGTCGGACGTGAAGACTTCAAAACGGCGGCGGCTGTTTGCAGGTCAGCAAGCAGGCCTGAGGTCGAGGAGGAAGCGGATTCATATCCTGCAAGGGCGAGTCCAAATGCGGCGGCGGCTCCTATGGCGGGCGCGCCGCGTACCACCATATCCGTAATCGCGTGCGCCACTTCCTTATGTCCACGATAGGATACGACTTCAAAACGCGCGGGCAGGATGCGCTGGTCTATCATTTTTAGTTCATTGTTTTCCCAAAAGACAGTCCGCATGATTTATCCTTTGAAATATTTTTCCCGCAATTCAATAAGTTTCGCTTGTGCTTCAGGCGGGATGCGCTTAACATTACCCAACATTTTTGCGCGCCAGTAAATTTCAGAGACGTGCTCGATGCGTTCCAAATGGATCAAGGCTTCATCGAGATTTTTTCCATACGTGAGGCTGCCATGTTGACAAAGAAGCATGGCGTTATGTGTTTTCAAAAACGGGCGAATCGCATCGGCATCTTCATGCGAGGATGGCGTGGCATACTCAGTAATGGGAACATCGCCCAGCGTGAGCAAAACCTCGGGGAGCATATCCACAGGAAATTCAAGACCAGCAACTGTCAGGGTGGTTGCATAAATGGGATGAGCATGAACAACCGCGCGGACATCTTCGCGATGCTTGTACACTTCAATGTGCATGGGCGTTTCCGAGGACGGTTTGCGATCTGGTCTTGAGGAAATCACATGGCCGTCCAAATCAACAACAAGCATATCATCTGTTTGCAAACGCCCTTTTGAAATACCGGAAGGCGTGATGAGAACATGACCGTTTTCCATCCGCACGGAAATATTTCCATCGTTGGATGTCATCAAATGACGCTCGTACGCAATGCGCCCGCACTCGACGATCGCGAGGCGCAGTTCAGATTCGTTTGTTGTTACGGAAAAATTTAACATGGCTCGCGGATTATATATCACACGCGTCCCGAATACAACCTTGCTTGACGCCCTCGCCTTTTACCAGTATAAAAACAGGATGAAATACATTCGCCCTTCGGCACGGTTTCGACAGGCTCAACCTGCCAGCTCAGGACACCGCCTCTTTCTCGGACTTTGGCTTGCCGCTGCGATCACAGCCTGTTCCCTCCTCCCGGACATTTCCATCATCCCCCCGGGCTGGACGGTGACCCCAAGTCTGTCCCCCACCCCCGAGGCGACACGCGCCAGCGCGCCAACCATTATGCCTACCCCGCTGCCCACAGCGCGAGTCGGCGTGGGTGATATTGCTTTCTTTAACGGAGATTATGACACCGCGCTTTTGCATTACTCCATCGCGCTGCAAGACTCGCCCGACCCATTGATCCGCGCCGCTGCCAAATGGGGCGAAGCGCGTATCTATTTTGCGCAGGAACGCTACAACGAAACGCTCACGGCATTGCAAACCATCATCACAGAATTTCCACAATCCCCGCATTTTGGACAGGCCTATTATCTACAGGGATTTGTGTATTACCGCCTGGAAAATTATCAATCCGCCGCTGACTCATGGCAGACCTATTTGACCCTGCGCCCGGGGTACCTGGATGCCTACGTGCAGGAATTACGCGGCGATGCGCTCTTCAGCGCAAAAAATTACGCGGAGGCGTTGTCCGCGTATACCGCCGCCACGCTGCGCGAGGCCCCCGCGCTGGGCGACGACATTACCCTCGACCTGAAAGTCGCATCCACGCATACGCAAATGGGAAATTATGATTCCGCACTGGCGTTGTACGACGGCATCACAGCGCGCGCGCCGAATGATTACGTCAAGGCTCAGGCGATGTATGAGTCCGGGTTGGTGTACCAGACCCTCGGTCAGAATGAGGCGGCGTTGGAGAAGTTCCGTTTCGCGGTGGAACATTATCCGCTATCCTATCATTCCTATCTCAGCCTTGTGGCGCTTTTAGACGCAGGCGGCACGGTCAGTGAATTGGACCGCGGCTTGGTGGATTATTTCGCTGGGGAATATGCAGTGGCCATCGCCGCCTTTGACAGATACATTGCCTCCAATCCCGCTGATAATGACGGCACTGTCTATTATTACCGCGCCCTCTCCAAGCGCGACTTTGGTTTTTATGATGAAGCATTGCTGGATTACGAAACATATATCGCAAATTATTCAACACACCCGAAATGGGGAGACGCATGGGGAGAAAAAGCCTTCATTGAATGGTCTCAAAAAGGAGACTATACCAAAGCCGCAGAAACCCTTTTGGAATTTATATCAATCGTTCCAAACTCAACACTATCCTCAGATTATTTAATGAGCGCAGCGCGCATTTATGAACGCAGCGGTCAGTATGACAAAGCGGTGGAGACATGGGCGCGCGTGGCGAACGAATATCCTGGAACTGTCCAGGCTTCCAACGCAGTCTTTCTGATGGGCGTCATTTATTACCGCCAGGGAAATTTCGCGCCTGCGTTGGATTCATTCAACCGCAGCCTTGGTATATCGATTGAAGCAAAAGACAAGGCGCGCGCTTATTTATGGATCGGAAAAACGCAACAAAAACTAGGGAACGAAAATGACGCCCTGAACTCATGGCGCGAAGGACAAAACCGCGATCCGGGCGGCTATTACAGCGAACGCGCCAGGGATTTGCTGCTTGAACGTGAGCTGTTCGCTCCAGCGGCATCGCCAAACTTCACGTCAGACATGCCCGCCGAGCGCAGCGATGCAGATACCTGGATGCGCTTGACGTTCAACCTCAGCCCAGATGTAGATCTGGATGGACTGGGTCCATTCGCCTCGGATGTACGCATCATTCGAGGCAGGGAATATTGGGATTTGGGTTTATACGAAAAAGCGCGGCTTGAGTTTGAGAACCTGCGCATAGAACTGGAGACAACTCAAAACGCAGAAGGCAGTTACCGTCTGACGAACTACCTGCTGGACCTGGGCTTGTACCGCTCTGCCATCTTTGCGGCGCGCCAGGTATTGACACTGGCTGGGTTGGATGAACACACTGAATCCATGATGGCCCCCCCATATTTCAGCCGCATCCGCTATGGATTGTATTATAGTGATCTCATTGCCGCCGGCGCGCAGGTTAATGGGCTTGATCCTTTACTGCTCTTTAGTGTGATCCGGCAGGAGAGTCTGTTCGAAGGGTTTGTAAGTTCTGCTGCCGGCGCGCGCGGTTTAATGCAGGTTATCCCCAGCACTGGCGCGCAGATCGCATCCGAACTTGGCAAGCCGGCCAACTACTCAGACAACGATCTGTATCGCCCATTTGTGAGCGTCATGTTCGGCGCCTATTACCTTGCAAAGAACCGCAATCTATTTAACGGGGATATTTATGGGGCGCTGGCGGCTTACAATGGCGGGCCGGGAAATTCACTGGAATGGAAGTCGCTTGCAGGCGATGACCCAGATTTATTTCTTGAAAGCGTGCGCTTTGAAGAAACACGCAATTACATCCGCAGCATTTATGAGATCCATAATATTTACAGGCGTTTGTATGGCACCCTGGAATAAAAAATCCGCAGAATTCACAGATTTCATTGACCCATCTTAGCCAGAATGCGCTGGTGAACAGTTTCTGCATCCATATCCAGCACGGAAATTAATTTATCCCTGCTGTTTTCACCCGCAACGACCTCCACGCAAGTTTTTGGCACGCCCAGAACTTCAGCAAGAAACGACACAAGTTCAATATTCATCGCTTCATCCGCCGGATCAGAGGCCAGATTCACTTTGATCGTGCCATCATCCAAAAGGCTGATGATCTCATTGCGGCTTGCGCCTGGAGTCACGTGCACTGCCAGGGCAGATCCACGTTGACCTTGATGAAGAAAATAACTTCTAGGCATGTTCACCTGAATCACAGGGCAAGCAGCAGGGCGATAACGATGCGTGAAAGAAACTGAACCGCAATGATCAGGATCAAAGGGCTGAAATCAATTGTGCCGGTTCCCGGCATCAATCTGCGAATCGGGTTCAAAAACGGGTCAACAATTCGATCCAGGGCTTCACGCAGGAAATGATACGGTGGCAGAAAAAAAGAAAGCAGGGCTGACGCGATCACTACGTAAATGAAAAGTTGGGCAACCACCCTCACAAACACAGCCAAAAAATCAAAATTCATACAACCTCCGTTTTATATTCCCTGCTGCCCACGAGCGCCGTACCAACTCGCACAAAAGTTGCGCCCTCTTCCACCGCGGCTTCGTAATCGAAACTCGTGCCCATCGAAAGCTCGGAAAAATCCACCTGTGGAAATTGAACCGAAAAATATTCCTGCAGGCGCTTTAATTTCTGAAAGAATGGCCGCGAGAATTCAGGGGTTTCACCGAGCGGCGGCATGGTCATTAATCCGCGCACTTTCAAGTTTGGCAATGCGATAATTTCAGAAATTTCAGTCAACAATTCCTGCCAGCGCGTTTCGTCCGAGGCGGGCCAGCCGCCTTTGCTTTGCTCGCCGCCAAGATTGAACTCCAGCAAAACAGGTAAAATTCGCCTCGCATCGCCGCAAAACCGATCCAACCTTTTGGCAAGTTTCAGGCCGTCCAGTGAATGCAGGAAGTTAAAGTTAAAAGCCACCTGTTGTGCCTTGCGGCTTTGGACATGTCCGATCATGTGCCATTCTACCGCAGAAAATTCATGCAGAGCCTGAATTTTCATCACGCCTTCCTCCGGATAATTCTCCCCCAGGATTTTCGCGCCCGCTTCAATCGCCGCGCGCGTCACCTCCAGAGGCTGGGCTTTCGTGACCACCACCAATTTCACAGATGCCGGATCGCGCCCGGCTCTTTTTGCCGCACTTGCGATCCCTTCCAGAGTTTCCAAATATCGTGCACGGATGGATTCGACTAATTCGCTCATGGATTTATTCTAACCTGAACCGCGCTTCTTTCTAAGCCCAAACCTGCTTACACAACCCAACCATTCGCCACGCTGACAAATTCTGGACCATCAGCTTCCTGATGGGAACTTCGGGCAGCACCCACAAGGCAGCAAGCTGATGGACTCCAGAGTTTTCAGGCAAGTGCCATCAATGCACCGAACCTGCCTGTTTTGCCTTTTTCCGCGCGATGCGAGAACCAGTCATCCAATTGACAGGCTGTGCACAACCCTGAAACTTGAATCTGTTCCACGCCTGCGTTACGCAATTGGATCTCATTTGCCGCCCACAGATCAAGATATGATTTTCCATCCCTTGTTTGAATCACGCGCTCTGCATCTTTTCCATATTTCTCGCGGAACTGCAGGGTGACATCTTCACGCACTTCATAATGATCCACGCCAATGGACGGTCCGATCCCAACTATGATATTCTCAGGCTTGCAACCGTATCGTGAGTGCATTCCTTCTATGGTGTTTTTTGCGACACCTTTCAAAGTCCCCAGCCAGCCCGCGTGCGCAAGACCGATGACATGCCTTTTCGAGTCATGGAACAATAATGGAACACAATCTGCGAAACGCATGAAAAGCGAAACCTCAGGATTGTCAGTCAGGATAATATCTGCACGTTGAGAAGGATGATCGAGGGTGCGGGGCGCGTCCGCGTAGACAATGTCTGCGCTGTGAACCAGCCACACGTCATGGATGGAGGCAGGGGCGCGTCCAAGCGCGTCAAATGAACGCATGCGATTCTCGACCACATGGGCAGGATCGTCGCCGACTGATCCCCCGAGATTAAGCGAATGCCAGGGAGCCGGGCTGACTCCGCCGCGGCGGGTAAAAACCGCCTGCGTGACCGCGTTTGAAAAAATATCGAAACTGTAATAGCGCAGTTGATTGTGTTCGTGAAATGGCATTATTCGGAAGCTCGATTGACTGCAAATTTTTTGATGTAATACTGGCGCGTTTCGCTCATTGACTCTTCGATGCTTGGGTAAGCGAACCAGGCAGTCGTCAAGCCAAAGAGAGCGCCTGTCAGCGCGCGCAGGAAGGGCGTGCTTTCACGGTACGGAAGCGTGGAAGCCAGCCATGCCCAATTGAACTGGCTGAACAGCTGAGAGAAGCCATCCAGTCCGATGGGAACGAGTCCGATCAGAATCCACAAGACCCAATGCAATGACGAAATACGGCGGCCGGTCAAACCAAACACAACCCCAAATATCAGAATGGCGAGATAGATCGCCGCATCACGCTCGCACAGCGCGATTTTGTAGCCGACTGTTTCATCGCCGGTATAAGCGCGCGCTTGAAAACGTGTATAACTGGATGGGTCATTGAGATTGGGAATTCCCGTTGCCTGTTCAAATGTTTTTACACCGGATACATTCGCTTCGGCAAGCGGATAAAAAGCCTGTTCGCCGTAAAGGAAGAATGACCGAAAACCAAATTGATGACAGAGCGGGCTGTACATACGATAAATTGCTTTGGCGGGCAATTCCGCGCCCAGCTTCATCAAGGTCGGCGCGAGGAATGGCAAGCCAACGTAAAACAACATAAACAAATTCAGCATAAGCAAATAACGCTTTGCGATCCAATAGGAGACCCGATCTCCGGTTGTCAAAGTCTTTCCTTTCTCGATGCGCATTCGATATTGCGGGTCGCCGACCTGTTCCAGTTGATTCTTTCTATCGGAGGCGGCGCCGAGGGTCATTTGTAATTTTTGGTGTGTAATGGGAGCTTTCAGGGTGTAGGGCCCAATTTCGACGACGGGGATGTCAATATCGTATTTGGCAGTTAATGTATAGTCTGAAGAAATATCCACTTCCACCAATCGGTGCGGATATTGAGATTGCAGTTGATTCAAATCCGCTTTCACTTCATCGCATAACTTGCAAGCCTTGCGGGTGTAGAGAGTTACATTGAGCATCATTAATCCTGCGACTCCGTAGAAAAAAACTAAACACAAAGGCTTGTACTGAGCTGGTAGGTTGAGCTTGTCGAAACCCTGTCGAAGTGACGCGAAGTACACAAAGGTCAAAAAATAAGCGCATTTCCTTCGTGTTCCTTTGTACCTTTGTGTTTAAATAGGTTTTGCCTTGTTATATCCCGAAATCAACCCAGAAAAATTGACCTTGCCGGGCAATCAATTCAAAGAGCCCCGTGAAAAGCATGATGCCGACAATCACAAGCACCATTCCCATTCCGATCTCAACGTAACGCATGGCCTTGTTATATTTTTTCAAAGTCGTGGTTACCCAGCCAATGCCAAGCGCGGCAAAGAGAAAGGGTATCGCCAAACCCGCTGAATAAAAGGTAAGGAGCGTTGCCCCATGCGAAACAGAACCGCCGTTAACAGCAAGTGTGAGAATTGCGCCGAGTACCGGCCCTACACATGGAGACCAACCTGCGGAAAAAAACACACCCATCAACGCGGATGAGAGATAACCTAATTTCGGGTCTGGAGCCTGTTGGACGCGCGTATCGTAAGCCAGGAACGGAATGTGAAACACCCCGATCATATGAAGTCCAAAGATAACAACGACAATGCCTCCGATTTTCGCCAGCCAGTAACGCAAGTCATACAGCAATCCGCCTGCAAAGGAGGCCGCCACGCCAAGCGAAATAAATACAACACTGAACCCCAATACAAATGCAGCGCCATGACTAAAAGTTAACCAGCGGTTGGGTTGGTCACCTGCACCCGCCGCGCGCCCGCCGAGATAACCCACATAAGCCGGCACGAGTGAAAATACACACGGCGAGAGAAACGAAGCAAGTCCTGCGAGAAAAGCGAGCCAGACACCAATTTGGGATATTTCCATCAACCTTTACACCTCTCGATTAGAATGTTCTCTCTGTTGATTGCACGATCGTACCATGCTCAGGAAGGGATAAACGCATTTCACTTTGGGCGAGGGAAACATAAGGCGTTGTCCAGCGGAAGATCCATTTTGCATCTTCAGGTCTGGCGTTAATACAACCATGTGAACGTTTTTCGCCAAAAGCATTGTGCCAAAAAGCGCCATGAATGGCAACGCCTTCGCCGCTGATAAATGTTGACCAGGGAACGGCCGGGGTGGAATAACCAGCTTGGGCGGTACCGGCGGTCATGTTCTTGGAAATAATCTTCCAATGAGTTAATAAATTCCCTGCCGGGGTGGCGTATTCATCCGACTTTTCGCCGGTCAGCGGGTCATAGTTTTTTCCGGTGGAGACACGGGCAAAAAACACTTCATTTTTGCCTTCAAAGCAGGACAAGATCTGGTAATCCAGGTCTAAAGAAATCGTCTTCTCAGCCGGGTCGATGTTTGGGCTGATGGGCGCAACATCCTCTTCGGTCAGCGCCTTAAAGCCTGCGCCGTCTCCCCAAAAGAATTCGCCGTAAGAGCCGCCATACCCATAACCGCGCCCGTAGGCATCCTCATTCCAGCGATATTCCACAAAGCCGTTGTTCTGGCGGATCTGGTCAATCCACACCACCTGACCATAATATAACTTTGGCTGGAATGAATAAAGAATATGATCCTGAAGCCAGGGCGAAGCAACCACGCCTTCATGAGTCAGTTCAACGTATGGCACAGTTACTTCCGCCCAAAACCCGGGCTGTCCGCTGGGCATTTCAGTAATTGGTGTGTTGGGCTTGTTTTTAGTTGGCTGAACAACCGAACCATAAACATACCCCTGAGGCGTCTCCACATAGCGCTGATTGGATAAACCACCGACCACGTTCCCGACCACCTCACGTCCCCACTCGACAAGTGAATCGGCTGATAACTTTCCAATGGAGGTGTTCAAGCCAGGATCGTTCGTAGGGCGGCTGCGAAGGTCTATATCATTGTCAACCACGCGCCCAATGATCTCACTGGCTGGGAATTGCGGCAATCGCTTTGGCATATGCAAAGCATCAAGTTCGGAAAATTTATATGGATTAAATGCCAATGCTCCCAGCCCAGTGCCTGTTATTTTTAGAAAGTCACGTCTTGAAAGCGGTCTTTTCATCATGCACCTTTTACTATAAAAATCGTACCGCGACATTTATGTCGCGCTAAACTGTTTTACAAGCATACCTGCAAACAAAATCAACGTCAACGGACTTGTGAGAATGGACTAATCTTTAACCGCCCCCTCGGGAGAAGAAAGATAATCTTCCAGGGCGCGCAGGCAATTGGCGCTCAGCTTATGTCCAGCTTCATCTTCGCAATATGTTATGTGCGCACCGGCCTGCTCCAACAAGTCAATGGAAGCCCGCGCAAGATCAACAGGCACCTTTTGATCCTGCGTACCATGCGCAACAAATATATTTTTCCCAACCAGTGGTTTTTTCGAAATCAAATCATTCACGCCAGGCGGCATAAATCCCGCCAGCACACCCACCTTGCGGACTCTGTGCGGATATAACAATCCAATTAAATTGACCATCGCCGCGCCCTGACTGAAACCGAATAAATCGAATTGCCTCGCATCCAACTTAACCGAAGCAGAGTACTGGTCAATGAGGAGCATCAGCGCCTCGACGGAGGGCAATAGCGACTCGAGGCTGGGCACACCAAAGTCGCCGCCTTGAGCGTGTCGAATCGTCCCACGAGGCGGGCGCCAGGAGAATCCACTTGGCTCGGCAGGATGAGGTGCACGAGGCGCCATCATCCAATAGTCTGGTGAAAATCCGCGAGTGAAGACCCACATGGAATTTTCGTCGCCCGTCCAACCGTGAATGAGCAGGAGCAGGCGCGGGTTTGCGGATTGCGATGGACGAACACGTAATGTCCAGTTGTCGAATGCAATGAGTTCGGTGTTAATCGCGGTTTGCACGTTTTACGATCCAATCCAGCCCAAACAAGGCCAGGAAAATCAAAGCAATGGGGACGGTCGCGCCAAGCAGGCAAAGAAATCCCGAAACTGCCGCGCTGAAACCATAGACAGCCCAGATCAATCCAAGCCCTACGATGAACAACAATATAAACGCGCTGATCAAAATGCGCGTGTTTGTATCTTTCATATATTTGCGTAGATCACGACTCATTGACTCACTTTACCCAAAACATCCGCAGGTTGCTGTAATTAAAGACTTTTCACAATTAGGACTTTCGCTCAACCCTGCTTTTCCATGTCACCCTGAGCCGAAGCCCTGAACGAAGTGAAGGGGCGAGCGAAGGGTCTCTGAGACAATCGTAGAGATTCCCACCTGCACTCCCGAAAAAACGTCGGGACGATGTGGCGGGCAGTGCCAGGGAGTGTCGCTTCGCTCAGAATGACAAGCGAAAGTCCTGACAATGTAACCCCTTCGACACGGTGAGCCGCGAAGCGAGCTGGGCCGTCAGGATGACGCCTGCAGGATGATGCGTCTCATCAAATATTAATTTGATCCAAATAGCTTTTTTCCGACACGCCTTTGCCATGAGACTGCGCGTTTGAGCTGCGGTAACATTTCTTTGACCGCATCCTCGCCAAGTTGTGCTACGTCACGAACAACCACAATATCAAGCAAGTCGATCCCTTGCACTTTCGGGCGGATGATGACGTCTGGTTTATCCAATTCCAAACGATATTTCGCCACAGCGCGGCTCCCGACTTCAACCCCACGCATGAATATATCAAAAGATCGGGCGATATTCAAGCGAGTGATGCGGTTCGTAAACACACGTGGAAGCATGCTCGGCAGGGGAATTCTATAGGTACGTACTGGTTTATCCATCGGATCATTAAGTACAACTGCAACAATGGGGAGATCTGGGGATAAAATGCGCGCCACCGAGACAGGCACCGGGTTCAAAACCCCGCCATCCATCAGCTCCCATTCGTTCAAGTGATGTGTCGGAAAAATTCCAGGCAATGCAATCGTAGCCAGAATAGCGTCCTTCAACCAGCCTTTTGTGATGATCACCTCGCCGCCTGTTTTAGCATCTACTGCTGTGACTGCGCATGGAATGGACAAATCATCAAAAGTTTTCCCGCCTACGGTTTGATCCAGCCACTTTCGAACGCCTGAAAGCCCAAGTAAGGATGGACCATCTTCAGCGCTTCGCCCATATAAGCGGCTTTGGTCAACGGCTTCAAAAATATCCATCAATTTAGATGGCGAATATCCCAATGCATAAAAAATGGCGACGAGGCCGCCAAAGCTTGTCCCTGCAACCGAGCGGATTCTATATCCCTCTTTTTCGAGTCGTCGAAGTACGCCGATATGAGCATTTCCCTTGGCTCCACCGCCGCCTAACGCTAATGTAATTTCCATAGTTTGATGGTTTGATAGTTTGATAGTTTGATAGTTGCGCAGTTATGCCGTATTGGTAGACAGCGTGAACGAAAGGGATTATACCTTTTCGAGTATTTATGTCATTGCGAGTCTTCGTCCTCCCGAAAGAACATCGGGACGATGTGAGCGGAGCCGCACGCTCTTGGTAATTGTGCGGCGCAGTCGAAGGACAGTTCATCGAAGCGGATGAAACTTGTGGCGGAAAGCGCTTCGACCCTTCGACACGGTGAGCGAAAGTCGAACCGTCAGGACGACGCTTCGTTCGGACGGAACAGCTGTCCTCACTCCGCTCGCGAGGAGGGCGGACGCATAATTTTATTTCGGGTCGCGGATCAGCCAGACTGCCACGCCCGCGCCAACAAAGGATGCGATGATCAATAGAACAACTAAAAATTGTGATGAGACTGGTTTTGAATCTTTCTCGACAAAATCCACCGTCTCTTGAGTGGCAGTTGCATCCGAGCCTGTTGGGACAACCACTTCAGGAATTGCGGCGGTTGAGGGAACTGCTGTTGCTGTAAACTGCGGTGACGGAGCTGCCGAGGGTATCGAAGGGGCTGGCTGTGTGGCGGCTTTTTGCACCAGCAATTCCTGTCCCTGGTATATGACCAGATCCTGGCTGAGGTTGTTCAATGCCTGAATATTTTTTATGGTTGTGTCATAAGCAATGGCAATACTCATAAAGATTGTCCATATTGCACTTTATGGAAGACATCTCCATCCGGGCGGGAGGTGCTTATACTCACAGGCACCATATATTGACTGACACCCGCCGCTGCCCCGGATCCGCCGGGGGCGCTGCCAAGAATGGTGGAGGCGCTTTCCTGCATTTGACCACTGCCAGTTACGGCGGCCGTATCCACTGCATAATAATAGCCCTGCGATCCCTGGGAAATTCCTGCACCGATATGTGTAAAATTTTGTGAAAGCATGGTATTCATGTGAGCAGCGTCCTGCCAACCCGGCGGGACTCCATCCCACACGAGCGGGCCATTGCTGCTCAAAATATTCTCAGCGCGAAAACCACCAAGAGAAAGATCGCCTGCAAGCGGGAATCCAAGCGATAGCAATTGCTGGGTGTAACTCATCCCGCCCGGCCTGGAATGTGTCACCTGCCCGGTGGCGGCCATGTAATCGGCCTGCGATTGTGCAGACTGCATCAGAATGGCATGTGTAACCAAAGGAAGCAATCCATAGGAGATGCGTAAATTATTGACTGCTTCAATTAACTGACTGGACGAAGCGATCTGGCTTTGTGGCTTGGGACGCGCAGCTACCTCTTTTGGCGGCGACAGGCTAAAGGCTCGCACTCCCGAAAGAGCACCGGGACTATGTGAGCCGTGTCGCATCGTCCCCGAAGGGGGAAATGTCAGCAAAAGGAACGAGAGGAAAATGATATGGTTGATTTTCTTTCTCATAAATGTGTCCACTGCAAAAACACTCTTTTTACCGCGAAGAAGCGAAGGGCGCGAAGGAATTTTATTGACCGCGAAGAGAAACCAAAAAACTCGGAGATGTTCTTTAGATTCTTGAACTTCCCCTTGAAAATCTTCGCGGTCTTCATCCCTTCGCGGTGAGAACAGGTTTTTTGCAGTAAAGTCATAAATACGTCTGGCTTTTAATTTCAGGCCAGTAATTTCTTCAAGGCATTCAGCAAAGCATCCATATCGCGCCTTGTATTATATCCCTGGACGGACAGGCGGATTAATTTGATCCCGTGCCAGTCGATCAGCGGAATTTCGATGCGGTATTCATCGTACAGTCTTTTCTTGAGAGCGATGATGTCAGTCTGGGCTGGGAGCGGAGATACTGTCATCTGGGCGAACCAACCGTCAGCGGAGCGCGTTGCATGAAGCGGAGTCAGTCCTGTTAATGCGTTGATCCTGCCCCAGGTCTCAATTGCCAATTGATGACAGTCGCTTCGCACTTTAACCCAATCATGCTTTTCCTGAAATTCAATCGCCGCAGGGACAGATAAAAATGCGGCAAGATCACGCGTGCCCCACCACTCATGCTGGTCAATGAAAGCGGAGCCGCTCGGAGTTTCGGATTCATATCCCCATGAAACGACCAGCGGCTTGAGCAAATGCTGAATCTCAGGGCGTGCATATAAAAATCCCGCGCCCTTCGGCGCGCACAGCCATTTATGCAAATTACCGCCATAAAAATCCGCGCCAAGCGTATCGAGTTGAAGCGGCAATTGACCCGGCACATGCGCCCCATCAATGATCGTGAGGATGCCTTTCGCGCGCGCAAGTTGAATGATCTTTTCAACGGGGAAAATCGTCGCCGTCGGTGAAGTGATATGGCTTAGAAAAACCACACGGGTATGCGAGGTCACACCTCGCCACAACGATTCAACCCAAGCCTCCTGCGAAGTCAAGTCAACAGGCTGGTTGATATATGTAAATCCACGTTCCTTTGCAAGAAACCGCCAGGTGCGGTCCAGTGCGCCATATTCATGGTTTGTGGACAACACCTCGTCGCCCGCGCCCAATTCCAGCGAACGCGCCGCGATGTTCAAGGCAATCGTCGCATTTTGTGTATAGACCAGATTCTCCGCGCTTGTTCCGAGATATTTTCCAAGCAATTCACGCGAAAACCGCATGAGGTCCGTGTGCCGCCTGCCCAAAAATTCAACGGGCTGATTTTCAAGTTCTCTTTGCCAGCGTTGATATTCTTTGAAAACAGGTTTGGGAGTCGCGCCGAAGGAGCCGTGATTTAGAAAAACGACAGACGGGTCGAGCAGAAAGTGTCCTTTGAGATTGAACATGTGGTCATTATAAGAGCTTTGCAATTGTTTTTATCATTGATTCAATCCCCTGGGTGCACTAAAAGGTTGGGTGGTGGTCACAAAGTAAGTGACAGCCTTCAACGCGAATTTTGCGAATGGGCGAATGCCGCGAATTTCTCTAAATTTATTCGTGAAATTCGCCAATTCGTGCCATTCGCGTTCCAAGATCGAAAGCCGCTCATTGGCATCACTTACAATTCAACCACTACCAAAGGTTGTAGATGAATTCCAGCCAAAACGCGGAATGTCTTGAAAAGCCCTCACCCTGCCCTCTCCCGAAGGGAGAGGGGGAAGCCGCCGCCGCGAGAAAGCGTCATATTCGGGGTGAGGGAAGAGTGCAATACTTACCACTTGAATTTAAGCCGTCTTTTTCTTCGGGGCAGCGGACATAGCTTCCAAAAACGCAGCCACCACGGCGGGGTCAAAATGGATGCCAGACTGTTCTCGAATGTACTCAAGCGTTTTTTTCTTTGACCACGCCTTGCGGTAGGGGCGATCGGATGTGAGCGCGTCGTACACGTCCACCACCGCGAAGATGCGCGCTGCCAGGGGGATCTGTTCGCCCTTCAAGCCGCGCGGGTAGCCGGTGCCATCCCATTTTTCGTGGTGGCAATAGGGAAATATCCATCGCCGGGCGGAGATATGCAATGGGCGCCAGCATGTCGTGGGCAGACTGCGGGTGCTGCCTCATGTGCACCCACTCCTCATCGGTCAGTTTTCCGGGTTTGTGCAGAATGTCATCCGGAACGCCGATCTTGCCGATATCGTGCAGCAGGCTGCCGCGGCGGATGTGGACAAGTTCGGCATCGCCGATGCCCATCCTCCGCGCCAGGCGCTCGGTCATCTCGGTGACGCGCAGGGTGTGGTTCTCGGTCTCCTCGTCTCTCAGGTCCATGGCATGCGACCAGCCTGTGATGGTGGCATCGTAGGCCGTGCTTAATTCAATATTTGAAAGCTGCAGGTCTTTGAAGAGGGTTGCATTGTCCACCGCAATGGCCGCCTGCCCGGCCAGTGTTTCCAGAAAGTTCAGCCACTCAGTCTCGGCCTCGAAGGCGGTGCGGTGAAAGACTTCCAGCACACCTTTGATCTCGCCTTTGGCAATCAGAGGGACGCCGAAATAAGAAATAAACCCCTCCTCAGAGAAAGTGGGGGAACGCAGAAAATCCGTCTGCCGTCCTTGAAGGTTTGGGATGTGTATCATCTGGCGACCCAACGCTATACGACCCGCGTACCCTTCTCCAAGCAGCAGGTGTGTATGCTGCAGGGCCACAGTGCGGAAACCACGCTCATTGGCATACTTCAGCACCTGTTCCGTTGGATCATACAAAAGAATGACCGCCGCATCCACACCCAGTTGAGTAAACGTTTGGTCAAAGATCACATTAAAGACTGTATTAATATCCTTACCGCCCGTGATGGCCGCATCGATCGCGCGCAAAGCTTCGGTGCGCCGCAAGCGGCGTTCCGCATGTTCGAACAGGCGGGCGTTGTCAATAAAAATGGCGGTCTGAGCAGACAGACTTTGTGCCAAACGTATCTCACCCTCTGTAAAGACGCGTTCCTTGTTTGCCGTCTCATATAATTCCATCAGGCCAATGACCTGATCGCGGGTCACCACCGGCAGGAGTAATAATGTACCCATACCCAGTCTTTCCATCAAAGCCAGTTCTGCCGGATCTGCTCGAGGGTCACTGCGCGATTGGAATAAGGGTTGATGAGTCTCGAAAGCGCGGCGCGTGGCGGGGTAATCTTTAAGAGAATAGGTTGTTCCTGGAATATCCGCCTTGTCAGGGGATAACTTCCTGTAGTCCACCATTGTCGTGAGAATATCCCGCTCCTGATCCCAGAAAGACAGTGCGCACCCTTCGGCATTGAGGGCCCTGGCCGTCTGTTCCACCACAGTTTTCAGCACAATTTCCAAGGAAAGGTTGGAACTGATCGTCATGGCCGATTCATAGAGCGTGGCAAGTTCCTGGTGGCGCATGCGTTCCTGTTCGTGCAGACGCACGCTTTCAATCGCCAGCGCCGCCTGATCGGCAAAAAGTCTCATCAATTGCACCTGTTCTTTGGAAAATAGGCCTGTGAGATTGAAATCTAAAACATTGATCACGCCGATCACTCTCTCATTGACGTTCAGTGGGACGCCCAGAGTACGGCGGAAAGGAGTATCGCTGAATACATTCGCCCGTCCTGACCAGTTTTGGTAATCTTCCACATTTATGGGTTCACCGCATTGCGCCACCTGGCCGGCCAGGCCTTCACCCAATTTCAGTGTGATGTCAATGTTTTCCTGCGGGAGATTGTGACTAACCCTCAGCTTGAGGGATCCTCCATCCGGCTCTATTAGGAACAAACTGGCACTGTCGGTTCCGAGCAGGGAGGCTGCCTGTTTCACTATTACAGGTAATAGACTGTCCAGAGAAGTCTGAGCGCTGACCATGAGGGAAATCTCGTAAAGCGCCTGGAGTTCACGTGCCCTTTGTTGCAGCGCCTGCTCTGCTTGCTTGCGCCCGGTGATCACATCGAATACTGCGACAAAATACTCTTTTTGCGGGCTATAGACCGAGATGGAGAACCACATTGCCAGGGGTTCCAGGTAGATCTCGAATCGCTCTGCTCTGCCGGTCGCAGCAACTCTGCCATAGATATCGAACAACTCTGGGCTGGATTCTCGTATCCCTGGAATGACTTCAAGGACGCTTCTCCCAACAACATCTTTCAAGCCCGTCTGGATTTCGAAGGCATTGTTGACATCCAGATAGATGAAATCCACCGGCTGACTGTCTTCGAAAATCATCTTGCAATAGGCAAAGCCTTCGATCATGTTCTCGAACAAAGAGCGGTAACGCGCTTCGCTCTCGTGCAGCATTTCTTCCGCCTGTACTTGCTCGGTGATGTCCTGGAACGTACCTCTGACCTTCACCACCTTATTCCCTTCCCGGATGGGCTGACCAATTGTCCGTACCCATTTGTGGATACCCTTGGCAGTGACGAGTTCCAGTTCAAGCGCATAAGGCTTGCCCTGCTCGATAGCCTCCTGCACGGCCTGTTCGATCCTGGCACGTGACTCATCCCGATAGAAGCTGAGGCCGATCTCAGTATTGGTTTTATGCGAGGGGTCCAGATCATGGATTCTGGCAGTCTCCTCCGACCAGGTACCTTGACCGGTCATGGCATCGAATTCCCAAGCGCCAATTCTGGCAATGCGGCTCATCTCTTTCAAGAGTTCGTCACGATGGCGGAGTTCTTCTTCCGTCCGCACCCGCTCGGTGATCTCATTTTGCGCAGTCTCATACAAACGGGTATTCTCCACGGCAATGGCCGCATGGTTGGCAAATAAAGTCAGCAGCGCCAGGTCGGTTTCCGTAAAACGTCTGCTTTCCACATTGTCCAGAATGTGGATCACTCCCATGACCTGATTCTGCCAGATCATGGGTACACTGAGTATGCAAGTGAAAGGCTGCTCCCCTTCGTAGACAACGGCTCGTTTGTTCCATACACGATAATCATCAATGATCAATGGTTTCCCGCTTTGAGCCACAATGCCAGCCGCACCCTCGCCAAATGCAAGGGTCGTGCCGGTGTAATCGAGCAAAGTATTATAGCTCACCACGCAGCGCACCTCCTTGCGGTCCGGATCACATAGGTATAAGCCTCCGCCCCGAGCGTTCAACAACTGCGCCGCCCGCTCGACAACCGTTTGGAGCAAGGTAGGTAGATCGTGCGGCGTGGCGATCTCGAGCACATTGGCTTGGAGCGCTGCGAGCTCTTCGGCCCGGCGGCGCAGCGCCTCATCCGCCCGCTTTCGTTCGGTGATGTCCTGTGCCATTACCAATGCGGCCTTGCGCCCCTCGAATTCCATTGTATGCGAGGTGATCTCAACGTCGATCACCCGTCCATTTTTGAGACGATGACGCCATTCCCCCGAATGTTGCAGAGCCGGACGTTTTTGCTTCACGTCTTTAGTCAGGCGCGCCACATCTTCCGCTGGGCGGATGTCTTTGAGGGTCAATTTTAGGAATTCGTCATGTGCATAGCCGTATTTTTCCAACGCGGCATCGTTGACTTCCAGAAAAATCAGTGTTTTGAGATCGTACACCCACATCGGGATGGGATTATTTTTAAATAGAAGATGAAAGGTCTTATCGTCTGGCAGGGAGAAAACCTTGCGTTTCGGGGAAGGTCTTTGGGAAGTCATCAGTTTGCACCTGTCTCACCTTGCCCAAAGATCACAGTGCGGTTGCGCCCGCTTTCTTTGGCTTGATACAAGGCTTCGTCGGCGCGCTGGATGATGCGCTCAACGTTCTCGTCCAGGGGCTCGTGCCGCAGCTCGGCTATTCCAATGCTGAGCGTGATGGTAAACGGTTTCTTATCAGTGCCGACGCGCAGGGCTGCGACATTCGCGCGGATGCGCTCCGCGACGGGAAGCGCTTGTTGCGCACTGGCATCCGGCAGGAGCACCATGAATTCATCTCCGCCGTAACGCGCTACCACATCGGGCCCGCGCACCTGTGCTAAAGCAGCCTGCGCCACCATCACCAGCAGTTTGTCACCAGCAGTATGCCCAAGGGTATCGTTAACCTGTTTAAAATCATCCATGTCGAACATGAGAAAAGTAAGCGGGCGGCGATAACGTACGGCGGACAGGAATTCGCGGGCGGCGAGTTCGAAAAGGTGGCGGTGGTTGCATAAGCCGGTCAAGCCATCGGTGGAGGCCAGCAGTTTTTCACGCGCCAGCGACTGCTGGAGTTCGAGGTTGGTGATTTCGAGCCTGTCTTTGGCGAGGCGCAATTCCTCTTCCACCTGCTTGCGTTCGGTGATGTCGGTGACAAAGCCTTCGTAAAGCAGGATGCTCCCATTCACATCCTTTATTGCACGGGCATTTTCCTGTATCCAGATATGACTGCCATCTTTACGCCTGTAGCGGTTGACAAATTTATCCACTTCCCCCTGATCCATCATCAGGCGCTGAAATTCGTGACGGTCGGCTGGGTCAACGTAAAGCTGATTCTCGATACTGGCAATGTTATTGAGAATTTCCTGCGGCGAATCGTATCCGAAGATATGCGCCATGACCGGATTGATGCTCAGGAAGCGTCCCTGCGGCGTGGATTGATAAATGCCGACGGTCGCATTTTCGAAAATGGAACGGTAGTTTGCTTCGGCGGTCGCCAGGGCTTCTTCCACATGCTTGCGCTCGGTAATATCGTGCGCCACCCACAGCGTTCTGTCTGCATCCAGCGGGGAGATGGTCGTTTGGAACCAGGTGGCTTGACCATCGATGACAAGATCATATTCGATCTGCATTTTTTGTTGTGTGTCCAGGACCTGTTGAATGACCTCGCGATACAGCTTCGACTTTTCGGAAGGAAAGACATCATTTAGATGACTTCCGAGCAGTTGCTCGGGCGGTTTGACCAACAGCCCAGGATTGGTCGGGGCGATATCCCGGTATGTCCCCTCGCGGTCAATGACCAGCACCACATCATGCATGGAGGCGAACAAGGTGCGCAGCTTTGCTTCAGAAGCCGTCAATGTGTCTTCGATCTGCTTGCGGTCGGTGATGTCGCGCAACATGCCCTCATGGTAAATTACCCCGCCCTGCTGGTCGTGCACATAGAAACCGCGGTCTTCAACCCATATTTCAGATCCGTCCTTGCGGCGCATCCGGAAAACCTCCATCTCTACCTGCCCGGTGTCCAGGACATGACTGCCTCTTTCTTCCGGCGCAAAGTAGAGTTCTTTTTTTATATCCACTTTCAGCATTTCTTCCGTGCTTGAATATCCAAACATCTTCACCATGGCCGGGTTGACATCTACAAACCTCCCTTCGTGCGTACTGCGGTAGACACCATCCATCATGCGATCAAATAGGGAGCGGTAACGTTCTTCAGATTCGCGCAGGGCTTCCTCTACCCGCTTTTGCTTGGTGATGTCGCGAAAAGACCAGACCCTGCCCCTCAATTCCATCCCTTGCAGCAGCGGCCGTGAGAGGCGGTCAAACACTCTTCCATCTTTGAAATTCAGTGTATCGAGACTTTCTTCAGTCGAGTTGTACAGCCCCTGGACTTTATTGAGAAAACTTTGTGGATCAGACAATTGATCTAGGACAAATTGCAGAAGGAGGGTGTCATCCTTCGTCGCCATCGTCTCTTGCGGAATCATCCACATCTCGACAAAACGCTGATTGGCAAAAAGTACCTCGTTTTCTCGATTGACTGCCAGAATGCCATCCGAAGAAGAATCCAGAATGCCTTGTAATAAACGGTGACGTTCTTCAGATTCGCGCAGCACCTCCAGTTCACCTGCCGAAGCATCGGAAGCGGCGATAGGATCACCTGATCGCCGGCTGCCGGCAATCGCTGTCCGCTTTTTCTTCTTCGTGTTCCCTGACTTTACGACGGGTTTCTTTCTTAAGGCCATTTTATTTTCCAGATGGGCAAACGGTATAAAGCTAAATCAGCGTAGTGTTAGTGTGCGGGGATCATAATGCTCTGTGCATATCTTGACCAAAATGCCCGGTTGCGTTGCTTGGTATTTATTGGAACAGCAGGCTGTCAAGCCCCTGAAAACTGCTTTTTCCTTACTCAAAGTATAACCAATTTTTTCAAATTCAACCTATCCAAAATCCATGACCAAACTCATCAAAGGCATCCCCAACACAAGCGCTCCAGCTGCCATCCCCGGCGGCGTTTGCAGGGTAATCTTGCGCCATCCACAGGATGCTTCGCAAAGGACGGCGCATTGAGCAATAGAGATCATGCACGGTAAAGAAACCCGGGAAATAAACCTGCGGTCAAAGGCTTCAAATCCAATGCAAACTATGATACGCTTATCTCGAAAATTTCGAGTAACAAATGACAGAGCCCCTTCACCTTCTTTCGCCATTGGATGGACGCTACACTGACGCGACTGCGCCCCTGCGCGATCACTTCTCCGAGTTTGCTTTCCTGCGTGACCGCGCCCGCCTCGAACTGGACTTTTTGACTGCCCTCTCCAAAACAGGCTTGATCCGTCCTTTGAGCGATTCCGAAGCCGCTCGATTGGATACCATCAAAGCGGATTTCTCCACTGCCGATGCAGAAACCATCCGCGCCTTCGAGCGTGAGACTCGTCATGACGTCAAAGCCATCGAATACTTTTTACGTGACAGATTTAAAGATTCTTCACTCAATGGTTTACTCCCCTGGCTCCACTTTGGATTAACCTCCGAAGACGTGAATAACATCGCACAAGCCATTTCGTTACGAGACTCACGTGAGACCGTTTTACTTCCCGCTTTTGACAGCCTGCTTCAGCATATTTTAAAATTTGCCAAAACCTATCGCGCCTTGCCAATGCTCGCGCGCACGCATGGACAGCCTGCCGTGCCGACTACGCTTGGCAGGGAATTTGCTGTTTATTATTCACGCCTGAAAAAAACGCGTGACGAAATCTCATCGCATCGCTTTGAAGCCAAGTTGACAGGCGCAGTGGGCAACTTCAACGCCTTACAAGCCGCCGCTCCGCAAGTGGATTGGCTTGTTTTTAGCAAAGAATTTATTTCGCAATACGGTCTTGAACCAAATCTGATGACGACTCAAATCCTGCCATACGATAACTGGATTCGCTATTTCGACGCCTTGCGTTTGACCAATTCGATTTTGACCGATTTCTCCCAGGATATCTGGCGCTATATCAGCGACGGCATTCTCAAACAAGCGGTAGTTCAAGGTGAGGTAGGTTCTTCGACCATGCCGCAGAAAGTCAACCCGATTGACTTTGAAAACGCAGAAGGTAATCTTGGCATTGCCAATTCTCTTTTCTCGCATTACGCCCAAAAACTGACCATCTCACGCTTACAACGTGATTTGTCCGATTCAACTGTCCGCCGCACATTTGGGACTGCGCTGGGACATACCCTGGTCGCATGGATTAATTTACAGCGCGGCATGAGTCGTATCACCGCTGATGAGGACAGACTCAGGGTTGAGTTGAATGCGCATTGGGAAGTCATCGCCGAGGGCGCTCAAACCATCCTGCGCGCGGCGGGACTCAGTGACGCGTACGAATCGCTCAAACATCAGACGAGGGGCCGCGTCCTAACGGAAGCAGATTACAGGTCATGGGTTGAAGCGGTTGATATTGATGATGAAACGCGGAAGCGATTGCAGAGTCTCTCGCCAGAATCTTACATCGGACTCGCCATCCAGCTGACTGACCGTGTAATTGAAGGGACTGAACCGGGGATTTTGTAACATTGTTATAATCAACCTATGCATTTCAACTTATTTCAACGATCTGATATCCCCGAAAAATATCGTTCCAATTTCACAAACCTGTATCTTGACATTGCCTGGTTCGGGGTTCTAAGCGGCACGGCCGTAAACTTTCTCAACGTCTACGCCACGCGCCTGGGCGCAACAGGTTTGCAGATCGGCTTGCTGACTGCCATGTCTGCCGCCGTCAATCTTTTCCTCGCCATCCCCGCAGGTCACTGGATCAGCAAACGGCACACCGGTCGCGCTGTGTTCTGGTCTTCCATCGTCTTTCGCATTGGCTACCTGCTCTGGATTCCCCTGCCCTGGCTCTTCAACCCGCAAGGACAGATCTGGGCGCTGATCGTCCTGACCTTCTTAATGGCAATTCCGCTCACGCCTCTCGGAGTCGGCTTTAATGCGCTCTTTGCTGAAGCAGTCCCAGACCGCTTCAGAGCGCAGGTAGCAGGCACACGCAACGTCACGTTCGCAATCGCATTTATGCTCACATCGCTGATCGCGGGCGCCATTCTGAAAAACGCTGCCTTCCCTCAAGGGTATCAAATTATTTTTGCGATTGGAGCGTTCGGCGCGGCGATGAGTAGTTACCACATCTACCACGTCAAACCCCTGCAGGATGAAGCCATCCCTCCCCTGCCTTCGCATCCTCAACCCTTCGATCACACTCACAAAGTCCCGGTGACTTCTCGGGAGGGCAAGCCTGATTCATCCCCACCGGGGCAGTCTCCCCGAAGCATTGCCTCGGTCCTGCGGCTTGATATTTGGAAGACCCATTTCAAGAATGTCCTGCTCGCGCTGTTCTTTTTCCACCTGGTACATTATTTATCGTCACCACTTTACCCGCTCTATAATGTACGCGTCCTGAATCTTAATGACGGTCACCTCGGCAATGGGACAGCCTTCTACTATCTGACCGTGCTGATCGCATCCACACAGCTCAGGCGGGTCGTGCAAAAATATGGTCACAAAAAAGTAACAGGCTGGGGCGTGGCTGGCATGGCCGCATATCCGATTATGCTGGCATTTGCTCAAAACGTCTGGCACTACTACGCACTCTCTTTCCTCGGCGGCTTTTTATTCGCAATGGTCCACGGCGCATACACCAACTACATGCTCGAAAACATCCCGCCCGATGACCGCCCCGCGCACCTGGCCTGGTACATCATCATCTTCAACCTGGCTGTCCTGGTCAGTTCCATCATGGGCCCGCTTATTGCTGATGTGATCGGGCTGGTTTCAGCTCTCATCATCTTTGGATTGCTGCGCATCGTCGCAGGCTTCGTGCTGCTCAAGTGGGGATAACTTCGGATTGCACGAGCTTGCTCCTGCATAATTACAATTTCCGACAGGAACGGACTCCAAAGCGCAAAACAATTCATGCTGCAAAGTGCCGTAAAAATAACCAAGACTAAAAGTATGATTTTTACTCGTAATTTCATTTAGCAAGTTTATTAATTTATGCGATAAGAGGTAAAATCATCCCGTGACTGAAAACATCAAAGTAATCGCAACCAATCGCAAAGCCAGCTTCGAATACTTCCTCATGGAAAAATTCGAGGCCGGACTTGTCCTGCATGGGTCAGAGATCAAATCCATCCGAGCCGGCCAGGTCAGCATACAGGAAGCCTACGTGGACGTGCAAAACGGAGAGGATGCCTGGCTCGTGGAAGCTCACATCGCGCCATACGAACAAGCGGGAAAATACTTCAACCACGAACCCAAACGAAAACGCCGCCTGCTGCTCCATAAAAAACAGATCCGCGAACTATGGAACAATGTCCGTATCAAGGGGATGACAGTCGTGCCATTGCGGGTATATCTTAAAGACGGACGCGCCAAACTCGAGATCGCCCTCGCCAAGGGTAAAAAAGCCTACGACAAACGCGCCACAATCGCCAAACGGGATGAAGCCCGAAATCATGAAAGAGCTGCGCGGATCAGGTAATTAGATGGTTGGGAAGTTGGGTTAACACGACTTGATCGGAAGTGTGCAGTCCTTGATTAAACACAGCGATCCTGTTTTCACAGGATCGCTGTTAGTAGCGGGGGCAGGACTTGAACCTGCGACCTTCGGGTTATGAGCCCGACGAGCTGCCACTGCTCCACCCCGCATCGTTTAGTTTAGCCCGCCGATGTTACCAAGTAAGCATAAAAAAGTCAAGCAATGTGATAAATGGCTGATCAGAAGACCTAACCTCTCCTGCCAAACTCGATAAGATAGTACCAGGGATTTATAACATTGATTAAGATTTGGTGTATAATGAAAACACCTTAACAAACCTAAACCACATAAAGACCGTTCTTGTTAGAAAATATTCTTTGAGACAAGCCTTCTCCAAACCTTCTTATGAAAAATACCGCGCTTCTGGTCATTGAAGTTAAACATGCAGAGATCCCTTCTTTTGCCTCCGATTTGCAGAAGAAGGGATTTGATGTACATATCGCTCAAAATGGCAGTAAGGCAGTGGCGTTACTTAAAGATATCAGCCCAAGCCTGGTGATTATCAATGCGCCTTCATTGAGAAGCACTGGCCTGCGTATTTGCCAGTCCGTTCGTGAAAAAGACGCAAAACTCCCCATCATTCTTATTCTTGAAGACGGTAAAGAAGTTAGTAAAGATGCCGCAGACGCGGTACTGACATTGCCTTTTACAGTGCAAAAACTTGTCAACCGTATCAAACCGCTTCTGCCTGGTGATGGAAAAAATGTTTTACATGTCGGTCCCATCCGGCTTGACCCTGAAAAACGCCGCGTACGCTGCCTCGGTAAAAGCACAAAACTCACCCCCCGTCTCGTCACCCTGCTGCATCTATTAATGGACAAACATGGCGAAGTAGTGGAGCGCGAACCCCTTTTCAAAAAAGTATGGGAAACAAATTACACCGGCGATACGCGCACACTTGACGTGCATATCTCCTGGCTGCGCCGCGCTATTGAACTCGACCCGGTCAATCCAAAATTCCTAAAGACCATTCGCGGCGTCGGCTACCGCCTGGACATATAATTGAAACTGTTTTCCATCGACAGTCACCAATCGGACGCACGCTGCGCGTCCGATTTTTATTTTTGATTCAAAATGGATCTCCCCGCTTCGCGCGTGACGTTGAGACTGCGCCGCGCTCTTGAACATTTTCCCATCCCAATCAGGGTCCACTTCCCAGAAATCCACATCCAGAGCAGTTTCCAGCCTGATCAAACCATCAGAGATATTCGCTCTTATATTCTTTGACTCATATACCACCTCGTTCTTAATGGCAGAATCTCTCTCAAACGAAAAAACAGTTTTTGTATTAGCAAGCCTCGAACGCGCGGTTTGTACTGCCCGGATGGATTCGTCACAGGTGATGAACTTGCGTCCATTTTTAGCCGCCACAAGAGAGGTTGTCCCTGAACCGCAGAAAAAATCTGCCACAAGGTCACCCGGGTTGGAGGAGGCGCGAATAATCCTTTCCAGCAATACTTCTGGTTTTTGTGTAGGATAACCTGTACGTTCATTATGCAAACGAGCCACAACCGGGAAATACCACCAATCTTCTGGCACTTTGCCGCGCTCGAGATCCGGGACTTTGCCAAAGCCCGCTTTACGCGATGATTTAAAGGTCGCAACCGTATTGGGGCTGTAGGGTTCACGAACATCATCTGCATTAAATGTATAGTTCTTACTTTTTGCATAAGACAAGATCGTATCGTGCTTGCGATTAAATGCAGTCTTGATCGGAGACGGCCCATGATAAGCCCAGATGATTTCGTTGATGAAAACGCCTTCTGTTCCGAAGATTTCATCCAGGATCAAACGGGCATAAGCATCGGCGTGCCAGTCCAGATGAAGATAGAGCGTTCCATTTGGTGAAAGCAGGCGAAACATCAATGCAAGGCGTTCATACAGAAATTGAAGATACGCATCCAGGTCAGACCAGGCATCGTGATAACCTTCTGCTAATTTCCATTTTTCAGGTTTGCGTGAATCCTCTCCACGTCCCACGCGGGTGGGAAATTTTCGGTTGGTGAAAAAAGGAGGATCAGCATAGATGAGGTCAATGCGCCCTTCATATTCCGGAAGCAAAGCCGCCATGATCGAGAGATTTTCCCCGAGGATAATGCGGCCATCGGCATTTGACTTGGGATAGCCAAGTCCATTCGGATAGAGAATTGAATCTTGGATAAGAGCAGCAGGCGCGGGCGGAGCGAGACGCTTTCCCTTCCAGTTGAGTATGGGCATAGCGAAGCATATCCTTGAGGATTGGGGTGTCAAATCTTCGGGTGTAGAGTCGGTTTGGAGGGGGAATCCAAAAAATACTAATAATGGATCTCAACCACTGTGCCAAGCCCGCGGGTGGCAACTGCATCATTGGTGTGAATTGGCCTTGCCCAGCGGAAGAGCCAGTTGGCATCCTCGCTGCGCATGTTGATACAGCCATGACTCATCGGCGTTCCAAAATTTTCGTGCCAGTACGTGCCATGAAAAGCGTGACCCAGCGTAGTGAAGAAGGATGTCCAGGGGACGCCGGGAAGTACGTAATTATCTATATCAGCCAGAAAATTTCCGGTGGTTTCACTGCTAAAGTAGCTATACCCCATATGCTTAGCGGGATCTTTTTCCAGAATGAAAAACTTGCCATCCGGCGTGGTGGTTTTGATGCCCGTGCCGCCGGTCGGGTCACCGGGAACGCCGGAGGAGATCTTGGTCTGGAATACAAGGTTTCCATATTCGTAGGCAAACAGGGCTTGCGATGAAAGATTGACCTCGATCTTCTTTTGTTCGTGAGGCACATCCGGTGTGATCGGATCCATTTCCTCAGGTGAAAAAACCCGTAAATGGATGGCTGGCACATGGTACGATACATTGGAATCCAGTTCATCAAAAATACGATACCAGGCACCTTTGTAATCCGCCATTTCTGGCCCTGCTTCCAGCGCTTCGACCCAATGAGCGGAACCGTAATACAAAGGAGGCGACAATGGCTGCCAGCCAAATGTTTTGGAAAAACGATATGGAGTCGTGAAAGGGACAGAGACTTCAGTTAGTAGTCTTTTGCCTTCGGGGATGGCGGTGGGCGGTGTCTGGTAGATCGTTTTCACTTTCTGCAAACGTCCGCGATGAAGGTACCCCCCCCACACTCGATACCAGACCGGGTTATGCAGCGGCTCTTCGGCGGTTACTTCCCCATAGATATGCACAAGTTCATCGCGGTACCTGGTCAACTCGATACGGCTTTTATCCGTCGGCTCCTTGCGAACCGGCATCTCAGCCGTGGCGATGCGCACAACAAAACTGTCGTCGAAACTGGTCAGTCCTGGCAGAAAAGGAGAAAAGGCCAGCCCGCCCAAAGTAAGCCCGCCAAGTTTTAAAAAGTCACGCCGGGAAAATTGTGATTTCATAAGGAAAATTGTACACCATAATCTTTAAGATTTAATGAGAACGTGCCCCCACCTCAACCTTCTCCCAAATAACTGTGGATTGGGGAGAAGGAGTTGATAATAATAACAAAACTGCCTTCGCACTTACGCGGAAGGCAGTTTATATATTCGATTTAAGTTAAACTTTCACTGGTTCAACGATCATATCCTTGAGCAGGATTTCAATCGCCATGGTGTGTCCGCAGCGCTGGTGGGTAATGAAAAACTCGCAATCGCAGTTAAAAACGCCTTCATCGTAAGAAACATGGTGTTCGCTATTGTCGCCGTGAAAATCAAGATCAAATTGATTGAAGTGGAAGCGATGCCTATCCTCTGCATATCGTTTTGCTTTTTCAACCTTGCCGATCAGTCCAGAATCCATTGTACGAGTCTCCTTTTTGAGGGAATAAAAAAATACACGCGGGGATATCCGCGTGTTAAATCAACCTGCTTGGGTGTTTCCATGAAATAAGCGCATATGGGCGTTACCTCGATATGACGAGTATAGTACTTTTCAAAGTGTGAGTCAATAACAAAAATGGGACTATCGTGGATTCGTATGGGAATTGTAGGTTTGGCAATCTACGCGCATCCGAGTTAACTTTGGGGCTGATTCTACATCGCAAGGGTTTTTTCCGCTCGATCAAAGACTTGCGAGATTTCACCCAAAGGGTATTTCGTAAAAATCTCGCAGGTCTTCACTTTTAATTCGTGTTCTTTGTCACAGATTTCTTCCCTTTCGGGAACGATGTTCTAACTACCTTCTTTACAACTAGTTTTGCTTTCGCTGTAGTTTTTTTCTCAGGTTTCGTTTTCACGGCAATAACCTTTTTTACGACAGGCTTCTTTGCTTTAGGTTGAACTTTTTTAGCAACATCAGCCTTTTTCGTTGGCGCTTTCGTCTTTGCAGCAACCACTTCTTCCTTCCCTTCGGCACGGCTCATATTGTCCCGATGCTTTTTCGGGAGAGCAGGCTTTCCTCTTTCCTTCTTCGCCTTCACCACAACCACTTCTTTCTTCTTACCTCTTAGTTTCTTCTTTTCTTCATCCTTCACGCGAAGCGTTAATCCTTCATCCTTGTCTTTGAAGAGTTCCATCCACTTCGCCTGTATGGATTCGACACCCGCGCCGTTCAAAGCGCTATTTACCAATTCCCAATGACTGCCCTCCACGAAACGCCAATCCATAAAGGCGTGGCATTGATAAGCGCCTAATTCAAAATACATGCCTTTGTCCCATATTTCTTCGCAGGAGCGGATGTATTCAAGGCGGGTGACATAATCTTTGAAGATAACAAATCCCTCACGCGGCAAACCCATTCCCTCGGCTATGTTTTTACGTAATGTTTTACCCGAAGAATTATCTTTGAATGGCGCGGAGGTTTTGACCCAGCCGCGTGTATCGGCGAATTTATTGTGATAGATGACCAGTCCGCGTTGAGCCTGCCCTGACGCGAAGCGTGTCGAAGGGTCGTTGAAGCGGTTGGAGTATGCGAAGACTTCTTCGTCCACGCCGCCGTTTGGCAGATAAAAGTCAAAGAGCAGGAAATGCTCCACGTCGGCAAACAGGGCTCGGCGGTGAAGGAGCGGGAAGATGCGCCATTCGTGTCCGCGGACGAGTCCGTCGTCTGGAGTCTCATCCCATTTGGCGCGGCGGAATTCCATCCCATATTTTTCGGCATAACCTTCCACTTGTCCGTGACCGAACATGGGCAAGCCCGGCAAAGTAGATAGCAAAGTACAAATGCCAAAATATTTATCGCCATTGCCGAACTGCTCGACGGCGGTTTTTTCATCGGGATTGTTCATGAAGTTGACATAACGCTTGAGAATTTGCGGATCAAACTCAAGTATGTTCTTGATGGCAAGGCGGTATTTGGCGTTATCTTCATCGCGCAGCATGTGCATAAATGCGGAGTTGTAAACGCGGTGCATTCCAAGCGTGCGGACAAAATATCCCTCCATCAGCCAGAATGCTTCGGCGAGCAACAACGTATCGGGGACTTCTTTTGCAACACGATCAACAACTTCCCGCCAGAATTCCTCGGGAACTTTTTCATCAAACTCGGCTTTGGTCAGGCCGTATTGCGAACGGGATGGGATCGCCCCGCCCGCGCCTGGCTCAGGGAACCACAGGCGTTGAACATGTTTCCTGGCGAGGGTCATAGCCGCATCAAAACGAATGACGGGGAAATTGCGTGCGACATGCAGGATGACTTGAATGACAGCTTCACGCACCTCAGGATTGCTGTAATCAAGTTGAGCAGTATCATTCCACGGGAAAGACGTGCCGTCATTGCCATGATAGATGTATTTAGTCTTGCAGTCATTAGTCCGATAGTCTGTTAGTCGAAAGACAACAGAAGCGTCTGAATGATTATAGTAATGATCTTCCAAGACAATATTTACGCGTGGGTCGTCGGACAGGTTTTCGCTGTTGAAGGTGTAGGAGGGATAGGGAGACTGGTCGAGCGAGATAAACCAATCGGGATGTTCGATGACCCATTGCGAGTCAATGCCCATGTGATTGGGAACCATGTCAGCGGACAGCCGAACGCCGCGCACCCACGCCCGCGAGCGGAGATTATGCAATGCTTCCCAGCCGCCAAGATCATTGGCAATATCGTACGAATGCAGGGAATAGGCCGATGCGAACGCATCTGCCTGACCCATGCGTTGTTTGATAATCTGCGATGCGCGGCTGCGCTCCCATAGACCGATCAGCCAGAGTCCAGTGAATCCGCGCGAGGCCAGCAGATCCAATTCTTCGTCTGGAATTTGATCGAGGGTCGTTATTTCGCGCCGATATTTTTTGGAGAGTTGGCCGAGCCAGACATGGGTATTCTTGGCAAGCAGAATCAACTGCGGCATCCAGTCTTTATCCGGACTGTAACGCTCATACTCCGCGTATTCACTGCCTGTAAAATTCGGCACGAGAGTTTCAGCTTTTTTCGAATCGAACGATTCATGTCTCTGGCGGATGGTTTCTTCGCGGATGAAATCCAACCCACGCAATATGCGAACAGAAAATAATTCACCAAGCAAATATCCCCATTTTTCAACGATGAAACGTAATTGACCTTCCAAAGAATCAGGAGAGGCTTTGATCGGAGCGAAAAGAACATCTGTGAGGGTTTCGCCTTGTGAAGAATCGTTCTTGTCAAATCCGGGATGGCGGTCGAAGAAACCCAGCAGGGATTGCATGAATTCCATATATGCGGAATCGCTCATTGCCGTCTCATCAACCAATTCCTTGCAGCGGTTTACGGCTGGGTTTTTATTGGCGGTATGGATCAACAACATTTCTTCGATGGCGGCTGCGCGCAGATCGCCGCCAAATTCTCCAGAGGTCGGATTATTAGTGGAAAGATAATCGCCCGCCGTCACCTCCCCGTAAAAAACGGAAAGGGGAGGAAATTCCTCGGTGAATTTGTTAAGGGTTAGGTGATATTTGGATCCAGGGTTGGATTGCACCATGCCCATGGCGCGCGCCATCACGTCAGTATGGCTGCTTAAAAAATGTTTGAGGAGGATGTGATAGGCCTCATCGAGCAGGGAAAGCGCATATAGGTCAGTGGCAGGCATGGGGTCCGGGCGAAGCGCTGACATTTGGGCGGCAAAAGCGCGGGCGGAAGCCAAATCCGAAAAAATAACATGCCCGTCCGGGCGGAAATAATCCTGCAAAAAATTGTACTTAAGACGGGAGGCGCGTGAAGTTAGCATAACAATAATGATAACCGATTATCAATGAATTAGAGTAAAATTTTAGCCACCATCATGAGCGCATCGCTAGCCCAAGTCATCATCCTTTTGTTCATTGGCGTGTTCTACCTGCCTGTCATTTTTTTTGCCATTCAGCGACGGGAGGAAGGGCAAGGCTCTGCCACGTGGCTGGTCGTTCTGTATGCTCTGCTTGCCATGGTTATCAACATCGCAGAAGCCATCTGGCAGAACCGCGGGGATAACAGCTTTCTCTTTCAAGAACTTCAAACATACATTTCATTCACGCCCGCCATTGTGTTGATGATCACGCCGCAGGTCTTCCTGCAACGCGATCTGTGGTAGGCTTGGCTCGGTTATTTCGGGGTGTGGATACTCGGGCTGGCATTGATCCTGACGAACGCATTGAATTTATTGGATGTGCTTTGGACGAATGGCGAACTGGTATTGTATCGCTCGCGGCTGGGTCCGGCATGGATCATGCTGGGATGGCTCATCCTGACCATCGTCATGATCCTGAACCTGTCCAACGCGCAGCGCCAAAGCCGCCAGCCGCTCCTTCGCAGCCGGCTGGGATATTGGTGGGCGCCAGTTATCTTCACCCTGTTGAACGATATCCTCTTATTTTCCGGCGCCCTCATCATGGGTCAGCCTGTGCGTTTGTTCGTTGCCATCGGCATGGCGTATGTCGTCGGCACGCATTACGTGCCAGACCTAAAAAATATCACGCGCCGCATCCTGATCTACGTTGCCAGTACCATCGGCATTGTTGGTTTTTATATCGCCGGTTTTCTGATCATTCAAGCCCTGTTTGGCGGAGCGCAAATTTCAACCCGCTCCTGGCTGGCGCTGTGGTCGCGCTCTTCCTCGCGCTAATCTTCTCACCGCTCACCGACCTGGTCTCACGCGCCATCAACACATGATGGATGAAAGGCGATCAATACGATGCCAGCCTGACCATCCACCAATACAGCGAAAGCATCAGCAACATCCTCGATATGGACCGCCTCGCCAGCATTGCCATCGGCATCATGCTCGAAGCGATGCAGATCGAACGCGGCTTTTTATTTCTGGTGGACTCCGAACGTCAAGCCGATGGGCGCAAGACATATAAACTCCGCTCTGCCCGCAGCCCGGAAGAACGACAATTGGTGGTGGTGGTGGTGGAATTGGAAGAGGACGGGGTCATCGCTTCGTACCTCATCCGCGAACAAAAAGCGCTTCTTCAATATGACCTGGACCTGCTCCCTGCTTATCGAAACACATCTCCCGCCGAACGGAATTGGTTCAACGAACTGCGCTCGGAGGTGTATATTCCCATCTTTGCCAAGAAGCAATGGATCGGTCTGCTTGCCTTTGGTTCAAAGTTAAGCGGAAATCGCTATACTCGCGAAGACCTCTCCGTCCTCAGCGCACACGCCAACCAGACCGCCGTGGCGCTCGAAAACGCCCGCCTCGTAGAGACAATCTCATGCGCCTGAACCAGGAATTGAGACAAGCCCGCCGCACGCTCGAAAAGAACAACCAGGAACTCCAGCGCATCGACCAGGCGAAGTCCGACTTCATCAGCATCGCCTCGCACGAACTACGCACGCCGTTAACCGTCATCAAAGGTTATACCGAGATGTTGATGGATGACCCCAAACTCGAAAAGGGACAAAAGTCCATGATGAAGGGCATCCACGACGGAACCTTACGCCTGCACGAAGTGATGGACTCGATGTTCGACATCGCGCAGATTGACGCGCGTTCGCTCAAGCCGCATCTCCAGTCTGTGGACCTTGCCCAACTGATCCAGCAGGTGTGTTTGGAGCATGTGAAAACCGTCAGGGAACGTGAGCAAATACTCACCATTCGAATCCCCGCCATGCCGCTCGTCAAAGCGGACTCGCACCTGTTGGAAAAATTATTCCATCATCTTATTCGTAATGCCATTAAATTCACGCCCAATAACGGCTGGATCACCATCAGCGGCAAGCACATCCCTACCATTATCAACCTGCCGAACGGCGGCGTGGAAGTTATCGTTGGCGATACTGGCGTGGGCGTTGACCCGAATCTGCGCAAAGTGATCTTTTCGAAGTTTTATCAGCCCGGCGAACTGGGCAAACACTCCACCAGCAAATCGCGCTTCAAAGGCGGCGGCGCAGGTTTGGGCTTGGCACTCTCCAAAGGCATCGTCGAGGCGCACGGCGGGCGCATCTGGGTGGAAAGCCCCGGCTATGACGGTCAACTTCCCCGGCAGTCAGTTCCACATCATCCTGCCGTTGACCAAGCTGGAGAACGGTGAAGCACAGCGCATGGGTGAACCCCTCCAATCTGAGCTGGGTAAGGCAGAAACAGCATAAATTTATAAATCAAATGGGCCCCGCGAATACGCGGGGCTCCTTTCATACATCCCCCCTTTCACCCCCTTCAGTCACTCTCAAGGCAATAAGATGACTGTATCGCCGGATTTCTCGAAACGAACCTGTTCATCGTACGCGCGGATCTGGCACTCAAGCCCGACAGAACCTGCACCAAAGGCTTCAGAGAACGAGATCACATCAAAGTAATAGACGCCATTCTCCAGTTCGGACAGGGATGAACCGAAATCGAATCCATCGGGCGATCCGGGCGCACCACCGCCAAACGAGTTGAAGGGAATGAGATGGGCAGGTGAAGCAACTCCGTTCGAGCCGAAACCGAATCCACCGCCGCCATCTGGGTACAACTCGATCTGATAAAAGCCGACAAAGTTCGCCGGGTCGAAGCCGGGCGCGGACGCTGGCGCATTCCATGTGACATGAATGCCGTCCGTATCCATCGTGGCAGCTACATTACGAGGCGCATCGGCAGCGCAGGCATACCAAACGTCCGTGACGGTTGTTCCAGGAATGGGGTCGCCAAAGACATCCAGCAGTGTGAATGTGTATGTTTCTCCAGCAGCAGGCAGATTGGGAAAATCCTGCAAGTAGCGGAAGTTATCCACGAAATTCACATTCGGCGAGAAAAGGTCTGTGTAGAACGGAATCGTCACGCTTGAACCATCGGGCAAAGCAGCTTTCAAGCCAGAGGAAACGATATTGCTGAACCCTTCGATGATGTTGCCTTCATTCCTGCTTTCATCCGGTTGAATTCCAACGATTCCATTAATGCTGGCATCGAAGAAGAGTTCCCCGCCCAATTGCACAGTTGGGCAGCTTGGTTCACGCCGGTCATGGTGATAGGCAGTCCAATCGCCGCCCTGGTTCGCAGTCTGCCACGCACCGCTGGCGGGATCATCGGTGACGGTTGCATCGTTGGTGGAAGCGCCACCCTCCAGTTTGATGACCGAACCCAGCGCTGTCCCGAAAAGGGTCATATCGTAATTGCCGCTCCCCAATGGGGTGAAGCGGGCAGAGACCGGAGCAAATGCCGCGTTAGCGCCAACCGCCATACAACCGTTATAAAGTGTTGCCAATGGGTCATTGGGATCGGGATGGAATTCATCGAGCATCAACACAAAGGGTTGATCTCCGTCGAACAAACCCTGAATGACTCCATCCCAGCGCCCGCGCAGGTGGTCCACCCCTTTGGGCGGGGCGGCATGGGCAACTCCCACAAGGCTGGCAAGCAAGGCAAAGGTCAGCAGAATTGGGAAAAGAATTTTTCGTAACATGGTGATCTCCTATTGAGTCGAGGCAATCGCAACTTAGGCGATTGCCTCGTGTAAATTGATCGCATTAAGGCGTGACATAATTCGAGACAAACGGCGCGCTCAAGCCGCAGACGGAAATGTTGTCGAAATAAACTACTGTATCGGGTTTGGACGAATCGAAACTGAACAACTCCAACCCGATCCCGCCGCCGGGCAGAGGTTTGGGGTCAACATATCCCGCCACCTTTTTTCCATCCAACCAAACTTGCGTTTCGCCTTGGAAGGTGCTTATTTCAATATTGTGCCAATTCCCCGCAGATGCGCCCGACCCGCTCGCCGCGCCGATATTCAAGGCTGGCAGAGTGAGACGGCGCAACCCGACGCCATCGGTATCGGCGACGATTTGATAACGCGAATCATCAATCTGCTGTCCGTCGATCTGAATTCCATAATTCACAAGCCAGTTGAATGACAGTGGACGGCGTCCTTCTATCACAAAGCGCACGCGCCACACGGCATCTGAAAAAGTTTTATCTTGCAAATTGTTGCCGTGGTGAGCCATGTTGTTGTTGCTGGCTACCATGTTGCCCGGCTCACTGGCATATTCACCGACGGTCCAGCCGTTCGCGTGGAGATCGATTTCGGGCCAGCCTTCGGCTTCGTTATCCTGAAAGTCTTCGATGTACAACAGGGACTCACCGGCAGCGCAGGCTTGTGACGGGAGCAAGCCGTTCGAGTCACGCTCCAGAGTGAAGGAAAGCTCGTTGGGTCCGCGAGACAGGCTAAACGTCTGTTCTGAGGCGATGTACCCTTGAGCGGCAATCGTCGCAGTGCCATCCGGTTCGGGCAGGTTCGTCCATGTCGCTTTGCCGTCCTCGCCGGTAAAAACAGGAACGTCATCACCAGCCAATGTAATGTTGGCTCCAGAAACGGCGACTCCGTCTGCATCGGTGACCGATACGCTCAGATCATACGGGATGGGTGTCGGCGTGGGCGTGGATGTGGGCGGAACAGGCGTGGGCGTCCATGCAGAGGCGGTCATGGTGGCGGCTTCTTCCGGCGAAGGACCGCAAGCCGCAAGCACGAACACGACGATCAAGAGGGGTAACAAAATTTTCGATTTCATGATTTCTCCTTTGGGATTTGAATAGGATTTATGGGTTGGATGGTTGGTCATTTCCTGCGTTTTGAGGTGCGCCTCCTCCTTCCATTGAAGCGGCTCCGACCACCCGGGCAATTAACTCCGCCAGGTTTGTGAGGGACTGAAAATATTTCGTCTCTCCGGTTTGGATCTCGGTCACGAAGCCGCGCCAGACGGGCGTGCCGTTCCCTTCTTCGCGCCACAAGCGGATCACAAGGGTGTGCTGGGTTTGCTTCTCGGTGGGCATTTGTTTTACTCAGCATACTCAGCCGCTCTCACAGAAGTCTCACAAGGCGTCGGGGAAAGAAAAACTTCCGCCCGTGGAATCAGGCGGAAGTTTGGGAAGGAGGCGTTTTTTCGTCGCAGGTTAATCTGGCATTCCAAACAGACGTTTGAGATGCCAGTCGCATTGACGCAGGGACTCGAACAAACCGTCGCCAAAGCGTTGTGCCGCTTCTTTGGGTGTCTTCACCTCAAGGTAGCCGGGCAGAACGCAGCGCGTCAGCCATTGACCGTACGGTGAATTGAGCAGGATGCTGGTGATGCGCACATCTTGGGTTGTGATGAGATGCGCGCGATATGTGACCTGTTCAAGGTCAGCCGAAGTTCGGATATGCTGCCCTGCACCATGTTCCTGAAGCCAGGTATCCACAATGTTGGAATGAAATACGTGCAGGTTGGCAAAGGTTTCCAACACATGCGCGTGCAGGGGTTGTGTGAAGTCGAGAAACGGTTCGAGGAAGTTCAACGTCTCGCGCGGGTAAAACCAACCGAGAGGGGCAAGCAAACGAACGGTAAGTGCAAATTTTTCGAGCTGATCCTTCGAGAGTGTCAACAGGGAGGAGATCAACGGGAAGTCTGTTTTGCCAGAGCGAAGATAGCGGACACCCAATGGAAAGAATGAAACAGCGTTGAGCGGCTGCAAGGTTCCGCGCGTTGTTCCGTGGAGAAATTCCGTTTCATTTTCTTCGGCGAAACGGGCGGTGAATTCCTCCAGCAGGTGCAAGGCATCATGCGGGAAAGGCATGGGCGATGAAAGCGTGGTGGGAACGAATGCCATCAACAGCCAAAGCCGCGCATGACCATTTAGGTCATCGAAAATCTGGCGCATGGCAGCACAGGCTTCCGCAGGGCGATGATGCAGCCAAACCGCAAACAGGTGATGAGCAGGGTAACAAGCCGGGTCAACCTGGCACATCAAGAGGGTCTTGATGTCTTCAATGGATATGTCGTTCAATCCGTCTGTTCCCTGCTGCAAGCCGCTGACGACGCGACGAAACGCCGCTTTCTCTTTCTCTGACAGGCTGTTCGGACGCAGAATCTCGTGGATTGCGTCTTCATTTGCGGGCCACGAAACGGTGTTACGCGCCAGAATGTTCTTTATAAGCGACCAAAAGCGGGTCTGTGATTCGCTGGTGGGCATCCTTAATTTTTCGACGGCAAGCTCGTATGCCGCGTTATTGATCTCGTCGAATACAGGTCGGGGTATTTCGTAGGTGCTGAACCAGCCAATGATCTTGAATAGCGTTTGAACCCGGCGCGGCGCAAGCAAGAGCACCTGCGGATTTATATCCTTCATCAATCGGCGCATCATCCGAACCGCGCGTTGAAAGTCCTGCCGCCATAACTGGTCGAAGGAAATAAGCGCAACCCTGCGCACGGTTTCATTGAAAGAACCAATGGCAGAGTAGAAAATCTCAAACCCCTCCTCCCCCATGGCAGGGACTGCTCGCAAGGCAACACGCTTTGCATCCAAAGAATCTAATGCAAGAATCTGTTTCGACACAGACAAGGCGAGTTTTGGCTCTTCGAGGTAGAGGGCGATCAACCCGTCCACGCATAATTCTCTGACCTCGGAAAACTCACTGACAGCGAAGGATAAATAGAGACCAGTATTGCGGCGCGATGACAACACCATAAGCGCCGCACCATAAGCCGGCGGGAAGGATGCGGTTTGGCGGATGTATCCCACCAGAATGTCAGCATCGTCTTTGCGATTCTCCATTTCGCGCTGGATATGTTCGGCAAGCAAGTACTCGAATAATCGGTCGTGCGTGAAGCGGAAGACCTGTTCCAGCCCGCGGTCCGTTTGGGACAGGATGCCCGTATCCAGCAGGTGTTTCAACGGCGAATCCTCGGCGTCCAGATTCGCGCCGTAAGTTTGGGCAAGGGATCGTAACTCCATCAGAGATGCCGAAGTCTGCTTGTGTTCTGCCATCCAGGTGGCCATCGCGACAGCTAATCCGCGCACGCTGCTTTGCGGGGTCATCTTCAAAAAGTATTCCCGAAAGAGCAAGTTTTCAGACCCAACTGCCGAGACTTGCTTCCCCTGCCCAATCTCCGAAAGGAGTCTCAAAAGCAAAGGATGTTTATAGAAGACCTGATTTTGCTGTGGCGTATTCTCATGCCCAAGTTTATAGTGCGAAGAATAACGACGCAATGCTTCGCCGGCTTCTGCCGGGTCGAAGACCTGCAACTGAAATGGCTTATAGAGAAAAAACGAATCCCAATTCAGCGTGATCGCGCTACTTTCTGTCATTTGCTTCCAGGTGTAGTCCCTGCACGTGATGATGATCTCCAGTGAACAATTTCCCGCTTGCACTGCGCTCTGCAATTCTGGGTGTGAGATCACCAGATTCAAACGCCGCATCAAATCTGCGGGGGTGGCGCCCAGATCACGGAATGAGTTCAGGTCATCCACGATGATCCATGCTTGTTTATCGTGCTGACGCGCCTCGCGTCCCACGGCGATCAGGGCTTCAGAAATAGTGATGACGTCGCTTCCCCAAACATCGCGGGCAAGTTCACGTTCAAAACTTAAAGTCAACGCCCCCGCCTCATAGAACAAGACAAGGTCACCCTGCGCCAAACGCTGCCCTGCGAAATTCGTCAGCCAAGTTGTCTTGCCATAACCGGATGGAGCAGTTAACACAAACCCCACGGATGGCGAAACGACAAATTGCTCCATCAAATCATCCAACACTGTGCGATTGACAAACACCTCCGGCAAATAACGGCGGGACCGCTCAAGTTCGGAAAGTTTTCGCTGCGTCCGTTCGGCGGCGGCTTCCACCCGCACCTGCCAGAGCGCCTCCGGCTTCGACGCAGAGTTGATCTTCTCGAACAGACGCTGCGTCTCCGGCATTGGCTCGACGCCAAGCTCCCGGCGCAGATACTCAGAACACAAACGATATTGCGCCAATGCAGAGGGACGGTTACCCATATTCACGTACAAACTCATCAGGCTGCGATGCAGTTCTTCACGCAACGGGTCGTAGACGATAAGCCGTTTCGCAAACGCGACTGACTCCTTCCATTCCCCACGTGCTTCGTGATATTGCAATAGCTTTTCGAGCGTCTTTAGGAAGACATCTTTTAATTTCTCACGTTCAAGAACGCACCAATCGGAATAACAGCCTTCCAGAAAATCTCCGGTGTATAGGTCAACTGCTTGAAGAAATGAAGAATAATCAGCGCGTTGCGCCTGCTCGTTGAAAAGATGAACGTCCACATGCAGCGGGTCTATGGATAAGCTCACTTCATCGCGGGTCAGGGTCAGGCAGTCTTGCGCATCTCCCAACACGCGGCGCAGTCTCCACAACTCTGTGCTCAGGCTGGCGCGCGCTTTTTCATCCGTCGTTTCGGGCCAGAGCAACCCGGCAAGCAAAATACGCGGATGCGCGCGGTTCGGGTTGGCAGCAAGATAACCAAACAACTCACCGCTCTTATGCGTGAGAAAAGGCGGCAATGAATTCCCATTGACGAAAAGCTTGGGAGAACCAAATAGATGAATTTGAAGTTCAGCAGACATGCGCCATCAACAGTTAGCAAACTTGAACGAATTCAACTCGTTAAAAATTATTCACAATGCTTTTTGATACACGCGATGATTCTTGTATTCCACGCCGTTGAGGTTCTTCAAGTCTGCTCGCATTTGCTCAGTGGTTTCAGCAACCTGTGTCATTTCCACGTGCGCAAATTGACTGAAATCCTGCAGGGTATTGCCCATAGCATAATATAACAAGGCATTGCCGCCATGTCCTTGATGCTCGGGCAGGATGCCCATGCCGTTCCCGGAGACTTTACTTGTGCGGCGCATTTCCAGGAGAATATCAATCAAACCAAATGGAAACAACCTCCCTTTTGCGCGTTGAAGCGCGGCGGATACATCATGGAACACAAACAAAAAACCCACCACATCATCGTCATGCGTGATGATCTTGATCAGGCGATGATCTGCGATCGTCATAATATTTCCAACAACAAAATCAATCTCCCTCTGTGTGAGCGGATAGTACTCCCAGTTACGCACAAAGGCATTGTTGTAAGCCGCCCCAATGCGATCCGCCCATTGCAATAATTCCTTCTTGCTCTTGAATTTTTTCACCTTAAGATGCCCGCGCTGCATAACACGCTCGGCGATATTTTTTACTCTCTCTGGAAGTTGAAATTTATCGGCGGGAAGATAACACGAGACAAAATCCACCTCTTTGACAAAACCCTGCGCCTCCACCAATGACTGATAATAGGCGTGGTTGTAATTGAGCATGGTCATGGTCTGACGGTGTTCATGCCCAAAGATCAAAATCCCATACCCATCCAGCGGACCCATGCCTTTCGGGCCGATCACCGTATCCAATCCGCGCGCTTTTGACCAGTCGAACACGGTCTTGAACAAAGCCGTTGCCGCTTCCAGGTCATTTTCACATTCAAAGAAATAAAAATCGGCGGTTTTTTCGTTGTGATATTTATTGAAAGGCTTGTTCTCAATTGCAGCGATCCTACCCACATCACGGCCGTCACGCACGGCTATAAAAAATTCCACGGCCGAGTGCTCATGGAATGGGTGTTTTTTACGATTGAGCTGATTGTACGCATCCACATTCAGCGGCGGAACCCACTGTGGACAGTTCGCATAAATGCGAAACGGCAATTCCACAAAACGCCTGACCTGCTTTTTATTTTCCGTATCCACTTTTTCGATGGTGAGCATACCGGGACCTCCTGAGAGAGAGAGATGGGAACTTACATCAAGTATATTACAACTGGTAAGAGATGGGTCGTTTTCGACCAAATACATCCGTGCTATACTTGGCAAAATCCCACAAATCGAGGCGATATGACAAGCAAAACACATCAGAAAATGCTGGCAAAATATGCCGAAGCAATTGTAAAAGTCGGATTAAATATCCGTGCTGGACAACGTTTAATTATCAACCTCATGGCAACCCGCGGCGTACCGCATCAATTTGCGCCTTTGGTACATGAGGTGGCGAAAGCCGCTTATGGTGTTGGCGCAAAATACGTGGAAGTTCTCTGGGGCGATGAAGAAATGCTGCGCCTGCGCGCACAATATGCGCCACGCAATTCTTTTGATGAATACCCCACCCACACCATTGATGCGATCATGAACATGATCAATAACGGTGATGCCCTGCTTTCCATTTCAGGCGCAGACCCAGATTTGCTTGGTGGTCTCGACCCCGAAGTTGTCGGCATGATGCAAACAAGACATTTAAACGCCGCGAGCAAAGTCAGCGAGCGCGTGACGACCAACGCGATCAACTGGTGTGTAGTTGCCGCGGCTGGTGAAGAGTGGGCAAAGAAAATTTTCCCTGAACTCTCCGCTAAAAAGGCGCAGGAAAAATTATGGACGGAAATCTTTGAAACCACGCGCATAGATCAGCCTGACCCTGTCGCTGCCTGGGAAAAACATATCGCCTTTTTACGCGAACGCGCCAAATATTTGCAAGCCAAACAATTCACAGCCTTGCATTACAAGGCTCCTGGCACAGACTTTACCCTCGGCCTGCCCAATGGACACCGCTGGATTAGCGCACAATCCATGGCGCAAAACGGCATTGCCTTTACCGCCAATATGCCCACCGAAGAGGTCTTTACCCTGCCGGATCGCAACCGCGCTGACGGCGTAATCACGGCCACTTTCCCCTTGAGCTATGCCGGCACCCTGATCGAGGACTTCCAGGTCACATTTGAAAATGGACGCATCACAAAAGTCAACGCCAAAAAGGGCGAAGCCGCTTTGCAAAAACTGGTGGATACCGATGAAGGTTCGCATCGCCTCGGTGAGGTCGCACTCGTGCCGGCCAGTTCACCGATCGGACAGCGCGGACATCTTTTCTACAATACTTTATTTGACGAAAATGCTTCCTGTCACATCGCAATTGGACGCGCCTACCGCTTCACGCTTACGGGTGGAGAGGAGTTGAACGACGAAGAGTTTCTCTCCGCTGGAGGCAACGTCAGCCTCAACCATGTGGACTTTATGATCGGCTCGCCGCAAATGGACATTGACGGAATTCACAAAGACGGCGCGCGTGAACCTGTCATGCGTCAAGGCGAATGGGCATTCAAACTTTAAAATAAGAGAGACATTTCATGCCCCGATCATATGAAAACCAATCCCCAGCCGCATATCAACGCAGACCTCATCTCACAAAAGATGACCATTGGATAAAAGCCTTCCTAAAAGAGGCCAAAGTGGGACATATCGCCTCATCCGTGGGCAATCAACCGTACCTCAACCCAAGCACTTTCTGGTACGACGAAGAAAACCACCAGATCGTATTTCACTCCAACGTTGCAGGGAGAATCCGCTCGAATATTGAGGCCAATCCAAAGATCAGTATGGAGGCGAGCGAGTTGGGAAAAATGCTGCCATCCAATGTGGCGCTTGAGTTCTCGCTCCAATATCGCAGTGTCATCGTCTTTGGCACGGCTAGAATCGTGACAGACCCTGATGAAGCGCGTCGATTGTTATATGGTTTGATCAGAAAATACTTTCCCGCCATGACCGCGGGAAAGGAATACCGCGGAATTACAGACAAGGAACTGCGCGCCACCTCTGTTTATGCGATCAAGATCGAAGCATGGAGTGGGAAAGAAAACTGGAAACAACACGCAGATCAAAGCAATGAATGGCTGCCGCTGGATGGAAAGTGGTTTGAATGAAATCCAATCCACACGTTTGGCAAGGACATTGCACCTGCGGCAGATCTAAGATTATGATGTGATAAACGTCATCCACGGTGATGATATTCGTTTTATAAATGAGCAGATTCTTATTCGATCTTATGATTCGCTAACCTAAACCTAAAAAAACTATATGGTCTATTGTGATCATAGTTGCTATAGTGGGATAAGTAAATAAAACGGCTTTCATCAATGCATATTCTTTATCTCGGCCTTAGCCACACTAAAACTCCCGTTTCCCTGCATGAAAAATTAGCATTTAGCGAAGATGTCATTCGCGCCGCGCTTGGGCGTCTGGTTTGTGCGCTGCTCGTTCATCCATCTCTTTTTGGGATTCACCCTCGGTAGACTCATTCTGTCGAACAAGGGCTTCTCGTTCGCGCGAAGTGGCCGCTGCGAGGCTGACCTGCATGCGTCCCACCAATTGACTGATCACCACCGCCACGACTAAAAAAACCATCAGGATGACAACATCGGTGGGGTGATGGACTGCCAGCGTGTAATAAGGTGGAATTCTCTACCGTACATGAGTTGGTACCTCTGGCAGGCTAAAAAGGAAGACGGGTTGAAAGTCTAGCGAATGCTTCAATGCGTACTTTAGCCAATCGAGTCCCAAACGGAAGAGACTTTTATCGCGCCG
>Ga0194127_10000566_pt1 | contig 59135 bp, 57 predicted proteins | sample TA2KigC100mmetaG_FD_148624 | JGI IMG/M metagenome (GOLD analysis project Ga0194127, IMG submission 148624) | Freshwater microbial communities from Lake Tanganyika, Tanzania - TA2015036 Kigoma Deep Cast 100m | ecosystem: Environmental > Aquatic > Freshwater > Lake | place: Tanzania: Lake... | reverse complement strand
TCATCCAAATGCTCGGCCAGGTTTGAACTCGTGTAGTTGCCGATTGTGCAAATCAGATATTCGACGTATTGCTGCTTGGTGATCATGATCACATGCTATCATCTCATTACTCCAAGCGAAAGTCCTGTGGTTAATAAAAATGGCATCTTCACTCCTCCCCTTCTTCCGTCCTCGCGGCGTCGTCGTCATCGGCGCATCCACATCGCCAGAAAAATTGGGATATGGCGTGGCGCGTAACCTCATCGCCAGCGGATATCAAGGCGCGATCCATTTTGTGAGCCAAAAAAGCGGCGAGCTGTTCGAGCGTCCGATATATTCAAATCTGCGCGATGTGCCCGACCCTGTTGACCTTGCGATTCTCATTGTGCCAACACAAGTCACGCCGCAAACGATTGAAGATTGTGCAAAGCGCGGAATCAAAGCCGCGATCATTGTCTCATCTGGATTTCGCGAAGTGGGCGCGCAGGGCGCGGCGCTTGAACAGCAATGTGTGGATGTCGCGCGCAAACACGGCGTCCGTTTGCTTGGTCCAAATTGCATCGGCACGCTCGATACGCATCTCCCGCTCGATACCACGTTTCTCCAGCCGCCCATGCCCGCGCAGGGCGGTATCGGTTTCATTTCCCATTCGGGCGCATTTGCCGCCGCCATCATTGACTGGGCGCGCGGGCAGGGTTTCGGTTTTTCGCAGATTGTCAGCCTCGGCAATCAGGCGGATGTCAACGAGACAGATGTGCTCCCCGAAGTTGCAAAGGATGAGCACACGCGCGTTATCGTGCTTTACATGGAAAGCGTTTCGGACGGAAGTCGTTTCGTGCAGGCGGCGCGCGAGGTCACAAAACATAAACCTGTCATTGCGTTGAAAGTCGGTCGCTTTGAAGCGGGACAAAAAGCCGCGGCGTCCCACACGGGCGCGCTGGCTGGCTCCGAAGCTGCATTCGACGCGGCTTTTGCGAAGGCTGGCGTTTTGCGCGCCGATACCGCCGAGCAGATGTTCGATTGGGCGCGGGCATTGGAAGTCCATCCTCGTGGTCTCGACTGCCTGCGCTCGACCACCAGTAATAAAGGGATTGCGATATTAACCAACGCAGGCGGACCTGGAGTCATCGCCGCCGATGCACTCGAAACGAACGGCTTGCTTCTGTCTCAATTGACAGAGTCCACGCTGAAAGCTTTATCTTCCTACCTGCCCCCCTCCGCCAGTGTCCACAACCCTGTAGACATGCTCGCCTCCGCCTCACCTGAGGCTTACGCAACCTGTTTGAAAATTTTATTGCAGGATGAAAATGTGGACGGCGTGCTGGTGATTCTTCCGCCGCCGCCGATGTACAAGACGGAAGAAGTCGCTGACTCGCTGACCCCGCTGATTCGCTCATCCGATAAACCCGTTGTGATCGCATTGATGGGTTCCACACTTGTTGAAGAAGCTAACAAAGTATTTCAACGCGCGCACATCCCAACGTATCCATTTCCTGAACGCGCGGCATCGGCGCTGGGTGCGCTTGCGCGCCGAGCGAACGGACTGCAAAGTCCCCAGACTTTGCAAGTGGATAATGAAAACTCAAAAGTCAGAAGACTTTTGAGTCCAGATAACCTGGACGAACTCCTCGCAGCCTACGGCATCCCAACCACTCCCATCAAACTCGCGCGGGACGAAAACGAAGCAGTCGCAATTGCAAACGAACTCGGCTTCCCTGTCGTGATGAAGATCGCCTCACCTGATATTTTGCATAAGTCGGATGTGGGCGGTGTGTTGCTCAACATCAACGACACCTCCTTTCTCCAGAGTGGCTACGCGCAGATGATAGAACGAATTCAGTTAGCAAAACCTGAGGCAAGGATCGAAGGCGTGCATCTCCAACGTCAAATCGCCGAGGGGCAGGAAGTCATCATCGGCGCGGTGCGTGATCCGCTGTTTGGGGCGTTGATGATGTTTGGCTCAGGCGGCATCGAGGTGGAAGGACTCAAGGACGTGGCATTTGCCCTAGCACCGCTGAATCAGGCTGAGGCGCGGGAAATGATCCGCAAAACGTGGGCTGGGAGAAAACTCAAAGGCTTCCGCAGCATCCCCCCCGTTGACGAAGAGTCTGTCACCGATGTTTTGATCAAACTATCTTTTCTCGCCTATGAACACCCTGAAGTGGAAGAGATCGAAATCAATCCGTTGCGAGTGTTGAGCAAGGGCGTGGTGGCGGTGGATGTGAGAATTAAAAGTGTTGTGTAGTCCGAAGAAATGTTGTATAGTATTTTAAACAATCTTCAATTCAAAAAGGAGAATTACCATGGCAGACAGTGTTTATAAAGTGATCGAGTTGATTGGCACGAGCACGGAATCATGGGAGAAAGCCGCGGCGGTTGCAGTGGAACGCGCCGCACAATCCCTGCGTGAGCTGCGCGTCGCGGAAATCGTTGAACTGGATATGGTTTTGAATGAAGGAAAGGTCACGGCTTATCGCGCAAAAGTAAAAGTCTCGTTCAAATACGAAAGCGGCGGATAAACAGGACGAATGCGGGCAGGAAGATAGATCGTCCAACTTTCATAAAATTCCTGAGGGTGCAATACGGTAAAATTGCGCCCATGTTTATTTTATTGTCTTCCCTCATTTACTACCCCATCAAAGCCTGCCGCGGATTTAACATGCCCGAATCGCGCGTTGAACGCATGGGCTGGAACATGACCGCCGAATTTTGATGCGATCCATTTTGCGATTCAAAAAACGGGCGTGATGGATGTAAGAGAATGAAAGTGAATTCTGTTGTAAAATAAAGCAGGAGAAAACATGGCTGTCACTTACAAAAAAACACGTGTTGTCAAAAAAGCGAAAAAGGTCAAGGATTTGAGCGGAACATATTCAGTCAAGTCCAGCGCAAAAATTCAAACCATTGACGCCGTGTACGACGGAAAAGTTTTCCTGCCCAATAGTCCGCTTTTATTGAAGCCTAATACGCGTGTGCGCATCACGATTGAAACGGTGAAAGTAAAACGCGCAAAAACAAAATCGTTTTTGGAAATTGCGTCGTCAATAAAAATTGGTCTGCCGAGCGACTATTCAGAAAATTTGGACGACTATCTCTACAGGGGAAAAACCTTCAATGACAAATAAAATTTTTCTGGATACGGCATTTGCCATTGCACTGGTTTCTCCAAAAGATACCTTTCATGAAAAAGCGGTTTCACTATCAAAGCAATTAAGACAAAGCAAACCCCAGCTTATCACCACTCGCGCAATCCTGATTGAAATTGGAAATTCGCTTGTAAAAGAAAACGAAAGAAAAGCGGCAATCGAAATTATTGAATCAATCGAAGCAGATGAGACCATTACAACTGTCCCTGTAACAGAGGAAATTTATAAAGACGCTTTCAATCTCTTTCGCAGCAGGTCCGATAAAGAATGGGGACTCACAGATTGCATTTCATTTACCGTTATGACAAAACTTGAGGTCGCGGAAGCATTGACAAGCGACCATCATTTTCAACAAGCGGGGTTTACGGCGCTGATGAGATAGCCCGCCAATTGGCGGGTTTTTCTTTGCGGTACAATTGCGCCCATGATTCAACTTTCAAATATCACCTATTACCCCATCAAAGCCTGCCGCGGATTTGACGTGCCTGCCTCCAACGTCGAGCGCATGGGTCTCGAACATGACCGCCGTATGATGGTCGTCACGCCCGCAGGCGAATTTCTTACGCAACGCGAATATCCAAGACTCGCGCTCGTCACGCCCACGCTTCGACTGCGTTCGACCACACCTGCCCTGGCGGGCGGTGCCAGGGAAGAGCACGGTCTCACTCCGCTCAGCGCGAAGGAAATAAAAAATGATTCGGTCACGCTTTCCGCGCCAAATTTTGATTCGATCCACTTTGCAATTCAAAAAACTGGGGTTGCAACGCATGTGAATATTTGGCGAAGCAAAGAGGTGAACGCAATTGATCAGGGTGATGAGTCTGCAGAATGGTTTTCTGACTGGCTCGGCATTTCTGTGCGCCTCGTGCATATGGCTGATGGCTTCAAACGTAAGTTGAATCGTGATTACGCCGTCAGTGCAGATGACCACACTGGATTTGCAGACGGCTACCCGATCCTGATCATCTCTGAAGCATCGCTTCAGGACTTAAACTCGAAGCTTGACGCTTCGCGTGCCCTCTCAATGAATCGATTCCGCCCGAACATTGTCCTGCAAAATTGTGAGCCATTCGCAGAAGACACTTGGAAGCGGATCAGAATCGGTGATGTGGAAATAGCGCTCGTCAAACCATGTCCACGCTGTGTGGTGACGACGATTGACAAAGAAACCCTTGAGCAAAACAAAGAACCGCTTAAAACATTGAGCACCTACCGCAAACAGAAAGGCGGCGCGATGTTCGGCATGAATGCGATTCCGTTGAATGAGGGCAGGCTTGAGGCCGGTATGAGCGTGGAAATAATCGGGTGACAGTCACTTTTAATGTGACTGTCACCTCGAGGTAACTATGGAAAAAATCATCATTGACATCCTCGGCTGGGCTGGGACGATCCTATATCTCATCGCCTATGGACTGGTCTCTGCAAAGAAAGTGGAAGGCGATTCGTGGTTGTATCAGGGATTGAATTTATTTGCCGGGGCATTGCTTATCATCAACACCCTTTACTTGCGCGCGTATCCGTCCGCAGGGTTGAATATCGCCTGGGTTGGCATCGCGTTTGTCACACTCGGTCGTAAAGTTTGGATGAAGAGTTAGATTCTGAGACCTGACATGTCTCATGCGCACCTTTACAAAAAATGATCTACGCGCGGATAAAGGACATGTTTATCAAGGTTTCGCGGAGACATGTCAGGTCTTAATGATTTCCTGCGAATACTTATCCGCAAACAGGGCGGGCTGACCGCCGGTGTGCCAGAACAATATGGTTTCATCTTTCTTGAAGAATCCCTTGCGGATGAGATCAATCATCCCAGCAGCGGCGCGTCCAGTGTAGACGGGGTCAAGCAGGAGTCCTTCGTTGCTGGCAAATAACTTGATCGCTTCACGCTCCCCTGCCCCAAAGACTCCATAACCCGCCTGACAATAATTTTCATTCGCCAGAACGTCATCGCCTGTAAATTCGATTCGCCCGCCAAATTTTTCACTGGCTTGTGAAGCAAGTTCGGAGACATGCGTTTTGAGTTGCGCTTCTGGCTCGTCAATGCTGATCCCCAACACTTTGCCTTTGAAATCAAACACTCGCTGACCCAGAACAAATCCCGCGTGCGTACCGCCTGAGGATGTGCCGAAGACGATCCAATCCACTTTCGTGTCTTGATTCATGAATTCTTCCATCGCAAACGCGTATCCCAGCACACCTATTGGGCTTGATCCGCCATAAGGTACGAGGTAAGGTTTCTTCCCTGCGGTAACGGCATTGTCAAAAGTTTCCTGCAAAATACGGTCGCGGTCTTTGCGGTCTGCCACGGTAATAATTTCCGCACCAAAGAGTTGGTCGAGTAGAAAATTTGCAGATGCTTGTTTCGGTTTCTCGCCTGTCAGGACCAGCGTGCAATCAAAACCAAAGCGTGCCGCAGCGGCGACTGTCTGGCGGCAGTGATTCGACTGGATCGCACCTGCTGAGATAAGCAGCTTCGCGCCTTGCTCGCGCGCTTCCGCAACGAGGAATTCCAGCTTGCGGGTTTTATTCCCGCCGAAGGCCAGTCCCGTCTGGTCATCGCGCTTGACGAGGATGCGCGCTCCGCCGAGGGCCTCAGTCAGGCGCGGGAGCTCTTCGATTGGGGTGGGCAGATGGGCGAAATTTAATCGGGCAATTGGTTTCATGGCATATCTCCTTGATTGTCGTAATTCGTAATCCATGATCCGTAAGAAGCCTCCCAGCGTAATCACAATTACGAATTACGCAACACGTATTACGCACTTAATCCCTCCTTCGTCTTTTGTTTCCCGCGTAAGCGCATCACATCCAACACACGCGGCACAACTTCAGCATATAGCTTATACCAAATTTTGCTTGGCGCAAAATCATACGCGCCGAGTGTGCGGACAACTTCCCCGCCCAAGCCTTCTTTGAAACGATACACGCCCCACATCGAATCGCTTTCATTAATTTCCTCCGGCGCGCCCCACAGATCATAGGCGCTGCATCCATTGGCCTTCGCACGCTTCATGGCTTCCCATTGCAAAAGATAGGTTGGCATTTTTTCGCGATGAAGATTGCGCGACATGCCGTAGACATAATATGCGCGACCCGCGAACATGAACAGGAAGATTGCGGCGACAGGTTCGTTGTTTACTTCGGCGATCAAGGGAATGCAGGTTGGAACGTTTAACGTTAAACGTTCAACGTTTTGCATAAACAATTTCCAGACGGTCATGTAATAATTTTCATCGCGGATTACAAAGCCATCTCGGATGCTGGTTTCGGCGTACATTTTGTAGAGCATGGATAGGTCGTCCAGTGTGCCAGTACGCACGGTTACGCCTTTTTTTTCTGCGAGGCGGACGTTGTAGCGCGTCTTCGGTTTCATGCGTGCAAGCATTTCTTCTTCAGATGCAGATAGATCAATGAGGACTGTATTTTGGAATTGGATCTGATCCGACGAATAGACCCAGCCCCTGCGCGTCAATTCGGACCTCACAACCTGCCCAATATTATCAGGGACATTGTCAGCGCTTTGAGGGACTCCACGCCCGAGTACGATGTCAGGGTCAATTTTGAGGAAGATCGCGCTCTGTTTTTTGGCGAAAGATTGCAGGTCATTCAACACACGAGTCTGTAAGGCTGCGTCCTTCCAATCAAATAGCGGACCTTTCGGCGCGTAGAGAATGGACAGGCGCGCGGCGAATCCGCGGTTGAGGATTTTCTTCTTTAAGATCATTGCTGCGGCGAGGCAATGTTCAGTGTTCAGTGACCAGTTATCAGTGGTTTGAGTTACAAGGAATTTCCCGTCATCTGTCCAGACAGCATAGTATGGAATCCAGCCATACTTCGCCTTCACCTGTCCCCATTCATAGGTTTGGAGGAAGTGCGGGTTGGGAAGTTGGCTGATGAGCTGATTCCACAGGTGAGAGGGTTGGTTTGATGAATTCATTTGAATTTGGTAATTGGCAATTGGAAAATTACGATTTACCAATTACCAATTTTGTATAAAACCAGTACAACAAAGGATTATAGACTCGATCCACGGCTTGCGCGGCGCGCTTGAGTTGACCGCCGAATCCGCGTTTGAAGCGATACACTCCCCACAAGCCATCGTGGCGGGTTTCAAAATTGGACTCCAGCACATCTTCATTTTCGTCGGGAACACCCCACAGGTCGTATTCTTCACAGCCGCGCGCCTTTGCCCAGCGGATGGCTTCCCATTGCAGGAGATAGGTTGGCATTCGGTTGCGTTCTTCGTCATTCGACGCGCCGTACACATACCAGGCGCGCTTTGCATTGGCGAAGACCATCAACGCGGCGAGCGGTGTGTCTTCGTATTCAGCAACCAATAATTCACATGTCCCTTTTGGATGGAACAGCTCGTATGCACGTTGATAGTATTCCAGTGTATGCACGCCAAAGTTAGTGCGCCCACCCGTGACAGTCATCATTTCATGGAAAGCAGGAAGATCACCCCATGTGCAAATGGTCACACCTCTTTTCTCGGCAAGACGGATGTTGTAGCGGCATTTTGGTTTCATCCTCGCCAGAATTTGTTCTTCGTCTTCTTCGAGGGAGATTACGATAGTGCGAGGAGGTTGGATGTTGTGAGGAGAAGTGACGAGTGATGAGTAACGAGCGATGAGTTGAAATTCATCGTCCCACATATCAGGCTCAATTTTCAGGAAGACGGCGCGATTCTTTTTACAGATGACATCCACTTCGCGCCAGAAATCGTTACTCATTTCTTGTAACTTGTTACTCATCACTGGCTTTGGCATGTAGCCGAGTGTCAAGCCCAACGGGAGGCGGCGGAATAGGATCTGCGCACCCGTTTCACCGTCAAGGATGAAGCGCACGGGTTTCCACCCGAAATCCTTCTTGAGTTCGCCCCATTCACCCATCTGAAGTAAATGTGCGTTGGGATGATTCTCCAAAAAAATATTCCATTCGGTGAGGGAAACAATAGTCATAAGAAAACGTTGAACGTTCAACGTTAAACCACCGAGGTCATATCAGGCGGCGGGGTGGAGCCAATGGAACCTGAGGGAAGATAATCATTGAGTGCGCGAATCAGATCATCGGTTCTGGAGTGATGCGCGAATTGAGTAAGTTGTTCAATGGCGCGGGCCAGGGAATCGCCATCCACCTTTTCCTCTTCAACAGCACGAAAGATTTCCAGGTGCGGTGTTCGCTCAAATTGCATACCTTCTTCCCAAAGATCCTCGCGCAGTTTTTCTCCGGGGCGAATGCCTGTGAAGGAAATTTCAATATCGCGATGCGGTTCCAAACCGGAAAGCTTTATCAGGTCTTCGGCAAGATCGAGAATGCGAACCTGCTGGCCCATGTTGAGCATGAACACTTCACCACCGCGCCCCATCGCAGCGGCTTGCAAAACAAGATGCACCGCTTCGGGAATGGTCATAAAATAACGATACATTTCTGGATGCGTGACCGTAACAGGTCCGCCACGCGCAATTTGATTTTTGAAAAGCGGCACGACACTGCCGCGGCTTCCGAGCACATTTCCAAAACGGACAACTGAATAGGCGCGCCCATTGTGTTGTGCGGAATCAAGAACGATCATTTCCGCGAGACGTTTGGTCGCGCCCATGATGCTGACCGGGCGAACCGCTTTATCCGTGGAAATAAGGACGAGTCTTTCGACCGCAATCCTGTTGGCTGTTTCTACAATATTTCTTGTGCCGAGAACGTTGTTCGTGACCGCCTCTTCAACATTGGCTTCCATCAAAGGGACATGTTTATGGGCAGCGGCATGGAACACTACCTGCGGTTGATGCAACCTGAAAATCTCGCCCATGCGGTTTATATCGCGCACATCGGCAATGACTGGATGAATAGGTAACGATGGGTAATCTTCATTGAGTTCAAGAAGTGATTCAAAAACGCTGTTCTCGCCATGTCCAAGCAAAACCAGTTCCGCGGGAGCCCAGCGCGCCACCTGACGACAGATCTCACGTCCAATGGATCCGCCTGCGCCCGTGACCAAGACCCGTTTACTGCCAAGGATCGAACCCACTAAAAGATCGTCAATTTGCACTGGCTCACGGCGGAGCAGGTCAGTAATATCCACTTCGCGCAGACGATTGACACTGACTTTGCCGCCTATGAGTTCATACATGCCCGGCATGGTGCGGGATGAAATCCCTCTTTGCCTGCAAGCATCATTAACCAGGCGGATGATGCTCCCAGGCGCGGAGGGAATGGCAATGATCACTTCATCCACGCTTTGATTATCAAGAACATCTACAAGTTTGTTCAGGCTGCCAAGGATAGAGACACCGTAAATCTGATGATTCTGTTTGGCAGGATCATCATCGAGAAAGCCAACAGGGATAAGATTCAACTGGGATGATTTTTGCAATTCACGCACAACCAGCGCGCCTGCATCCCCTGCGCCAATGATGAGCGCACGTCTGGCCTTTCCAGTGCGTGCCATGGTGTTCTGCTCTGCGAGGATGCGCAGGGCAAAGCGGGAGCCGCCGATGAGAACAAGCGAAAGTAACCAGTCAATACCGAGCGCGGAGCGAGGCATGCCAGGCAGAATCCAACCCAAGCTGATCAACAAAAGCATCACGCCGGAGGTCACCACAGAGGCAGCCGTCACTGCAGCAGTGATCAAGCGAAGTTCACTTGTACTCGCGTAAATCCACAAGCGGCGATATAAACCGAAATAATTGTAAACTGGGATCTTTACGATCAACGCCACCGCACACATGACCAGGGCGGCGGGAAAATAAAACGGCAGCTCTTTAACGTCCAGCCGCAGGGCAAAACTGCCCAGCACCGAAACGATGGTGAGGACGAGGTCGCCAATTAAGACGAAGCGGTTGCGAAAGTGTGGTCGGGATGACATTTGAAAGGAGGAAGGATGAATGAGGAAGGATGAAGTAATGCGTGTTGTGTGATACGTAAATTACGAATTACACATTCCGCATTGACTCCACAGCTTCAAAAAGACCATCCGCCAAAGTGATCTGTGGTTTGAAGCCGAGGGTGTCCATTGCTTTTTGGGGTGTGCCGATGGAGCGATAAATGTCACCTGCGCGGGGTTCGGCGTGGACATATTTGGGGGCGTTGGGGAAAAATTCGTAGAGGATGTCAATCAGGTCAAGCAGGCGCGTTTCGACGCCAGTGCAGACGTTGAAGATTTGACCGGGCGCGGCGGGGTGCTGTGAGGCGAGCAAGTTGGCTTGGACAACATCGCGCACATTGATCAGGTCACGGCTTTGACCTCCATCGCCGAATATGGTGATGGGTTTGTTATCCAGCATACGACGGATGAAGATCGGCACAGCGGCGGCGTACATCGAGTCGGGTCGCTGGCGCGGGCCGTAGACGTTGAAATAGCGCAGCGCGGCGACTTCCAATCCGAATTGATGGGTGAATAATTCGGCGTACATTTCAGCCACTTGTTTGGAGACAGCATAAGGCGATAGCTGACGAAGCGGGGTTTCTTCCACGAGAGGCATGGAATCCGAGTCGCCATAGACTGCCGCGCTGGATGCGATCACAACCCGCCTGACGCCTGCCTTGCGTGCCGCGTCAAACAATATGGACGTGCCAGTAATATTGACATCAAAACATTCCTGCGGTTTTTCCATTGATTCGGGAACGGAGACGAAAGCCGCCTCATGAAAAATGATCTCAACACCTTTGACAGCCTGCGCAACTTTGGAGGTATCGCGCAGGTCGCCTTCGATGAGTTCAAGGTCCAAGCCTTTCAAATTCTCGCGCTTGCCCGATGAGAAGTTATCCAATACGCGAACCTGGCGGCCTTGTTTTAGAAGAGTGCTCGCGATATGAGATCCAATGAACCCTGCGCCGCCTGTCACCAAATATTTCATTTATCTACCTGTCCTTCTTAAGACAGTGCCAATCGTACGAAGGATAATAATGAAATCCAGACTAATGGTACGATGCTTAATATAATACAGGTCGTACTCAAGTTTTACAATGGTCTCCCGTACATTGGCAACATATCCATAATTGATCTGCGCCCATCCTGTGAGGCCGGGTTTTACAAGCAGACGTGCCCGGTAAAACGGAATTCGCTTTTGAAAATCCGCCACCAACTCCGGGCGTTCAGCGCGCGGACCGACCATGCTGATCTCCCCGCGCAAGACACTCAAAAACTGGGGCGTTTCATCCAGGCGTGTCCGCCGCAGAAAATTTCCGACTCGGGTCACACGCGGGTCGTTCTCTTCGGCCATTTTAACTACGCCATCCTCTTCTGCATCTTGCTTCATGGTGCGGAACTTAAGAATTCTAAAGACTTTGCCTCCCTTGCCAAGGCGGGTCTGGGAATAGAAGATCGGGAAGCCGCTTTCCAAAAGAATGGCAAGCGATACGAATGGGAAGACAAATGCGAATATCAGGCATCCAAAAACGGCGCCTAAAACATCCATCAATCTCTTGGCAAGTTCATACATGCCGCTGACACGCACTTGATCCACAAATGAGCGGATCACCCAGTCTGATTCAAGGTGTTCGACAGGCACGCGCTGGGTCAGTTCTTCATACATGATTGGCATTCGCGTTACTTCTAATCCTCTCTCCTGTGCATCCAATATCGTCTGAAAAGTTTCACCTTTGATCTCGCCATTGATTGCGACGACAATATCAGAAATATTCATGTCGTCAATGATATCCAATAACTTCTCGCTTGAGCCAAATACTCTGAAGCCCTGGATCAGTTTTCCCTGTTTGTGAGGATCGTCGTCAATATATCCCATTAAATTAAATGGCGGCGGATTTAGTTTACTGTATATGCCTGCAAGCGAATGGCCAGCCTTACCCGCGCCGATGATCAGCACGCGGCGCATGAGGCCGGACGAAGTGTAGAGTCGAATATAGATGGCGCGCCAGCCCAGGGTTAAGATCGAGGCGATGACAAGGAATGCGCCAACTGCAATACGCGGGAGAGAGTTCGGGTCGAGATTGATCGTAAAGAGCAGGGAATACGCCAACAAACCAACGATCGGCGCCACTGCAATCCCGCGCAGGGTCTTCTTCCAATTTGCCGCGGAGTGCGGGTCGTATGATTCCACCATTAACAAAAGCCAGACAAGAGGAAGCAGGTAAAACCAAAACGGAACTTCGATTGTTATCAGGCGTTCGGCTCTGCCTGGCGTCATCCCGCTTTCGATCAATTTATAAAGAGAATACTGATACCAAAAATAAATTGCGCCGCCCATGGCGCTGGCAGATGCAATAAGGTCTCCCACCATCAAGATGGAACGCTGCTCACTTGGTCTTAAACGTAAGGAAGGACGATAGATATCAGCCATTTTTATTAAACAAATTTATGATGACGCTCCACAAAAAACCCGCACCCCAGGCTAAATGCATGGTTGAGATCGCAAGCGGCAGCCCCAAAAGAAGAAAGCCTTTCCGTTCTTTTATGGCCAGTTTCAAACCAGCCAAACTCAGCGATGCAAAATAAATGAATACCTGCGCCGCAAGTACAGACCGCATCAATGCAACCCAGAAGGATAACACAATCAAGGCCATCAGACTGAACACGAAGACAGGCGGCAAAGCCTGCCTCCAGAGCAAAGTGTGCGGATAACGCCTGAGCATTTTAAATTTCCAAAAACCATAACGCCAGTATTGGAGCGCAAGTTTTCCAAATGTACTGCGCGAAAAATAAACACAACGAATGGACGGCTCCAGCCAGACCGTTCCGCCTGATTCACGCACGCGTGTGTTGAATTCGTAATCTTCATTCGCGAGCAAGGTTTCATCAAAGCCGCCGATCTTATCGATCAACGCGCGGCGAAAGGAACCAAACGGAACGGTATCCACAGGGCCCGCTTTTGGATTGAGACGATACATCGCATCACCCACACCCAATGGATGTGCCGCCGCAAACGAAATCGCATTTGCAATCCACGTGTCTGCTCCCGCGCGGATTTCCCACACGCCGCCGATATTGTCACCTTTACCAGATTGATGAGCAGAAACGCAGCGCTCCACATATTCCGGGATGGGCATGGAGTGTGCATCCAGGCGGATAATGATCTCGCCTCTTGACTCACGAATAGCCTGATTCAGTCCCGAGGGAATTGTCCGCGCCGAATTCTCAACCACGCGCACCGCCAAATCCACATGTTCTTTTTGAAACGCAGCGATCACCTCCCGCGTGCGGTCCGTAGACATGCCGTCAGAGATGACCAAGTCCATCTGCTCATGCGGATAGGTCTGTGCGAGAACGGCGTCAAGCAAATGTCGAATGGTGGATTCTTCGTTATAACAAGGGACGATAATGGAGACGAAGGGATACATAATACGTGTTGCGTAATCAACTTTCTACTTGTTTACGTGTTTACCTGTGCACTTGTTTACCCGTGTGCCTACTCAGCGGCAGGAACACATCAAAGGATGTCCCCTCCCCCAACCTACTGCGGACGTTAATTCTACCACCATGCGCCTGCACGATCTCATGCGCAATCGCCAGCCCCAACCCTGCGCCATGTTTCTCACCGCCTTTTCGAGCAGGGTCTGCTTGATAGAAACGGTCAAAGATATGCGCCTGTGCCTCGACGGGAATCCCTGTGCCAGTATCAGAAACAGAAACCAGCATTTCTCCATTTGCAACCGAAACATGCAATGAGATCAAACCGCCGCGCGGTGTAAACTTGAGCGCATTATCCACAAGATTGGTAAAGACCTGCGCAAGGCGGTCGCCATCTGCGGTGATCGTTTGTAAATTTGCAGCAACATCCACTTTAATATCCACACCGGCTCTCTGTGATTGCGGCGCGAACTTCTCGGCAACCGCTTGTAACAAACCAAACATATTGACGGGAGACATCGTAATATCCGCTGTACCAGCGTCAAGCCGCGCCAGATCGAGCAGATCCAGCACCATTCGTTGCATACGTCCCGATTCATCGTAGATCACTTGCGCAGCTTTTTGGCGCGCATCACTCGTATCCGCTGTGCCATCCAGCATCGCCTGCGCAAATCCTTGAACAGATGTAAGCGGGGTCTTCAATTCGTGGGATACGTTCGCCACAAATTCACGCTGGGATTTTTGACTGGCCTGCATCCGCGCGATCATATCGTTGAACGCCCGCGTCAATTCCTGGATTTCATGCGGGCCGCTGGTTTCAACAGGTTTGATCTCAGCGGAAGGCAGGTTGCGCACCGCAAGCATCACCTTTTGCAATGGATCTGCGATCCAGCGCGCAAAAAGAAAGGCAAGCACAAGTGAGAGGAGTAACGCGATCAATCCGCTTTGCAGGATGAGCGGAAGGAAATCGTCTGTGAATATATTGAAGATGGAAATACGCGGGCGCGGTGAAGCGATAACCAAATACGTACTATCAGGAAGTTTTTCAACCGAATACAACCAGCTCGCGCCGTTCTCATCGCGCACGATCGGGGTCTTGCGCAAGATCAGTCTCTGTTCCGGAAAAGATAATGGGACTTCTTGAGTTGAATATGTGTCTAAAATCAACTGCCTATCTTTTGAGTACAAGAGAACGCGCACGTTAAACGTTCGCGAAGCCTCTTGCGCCGCAACAGAAACAGGCTGTGATTGACTCTCGCGCTGCAGCACAACAGCCTGCACGGCTTTCAATCTCTCGCTTGTTTGGCGATACAAAAAGGGATTACGTAGCAGGTAAATAAACAACACCATCGCCACAACACCTAAGGCTGTGACGATGATGAAGGCATAACTTAACCAGAGCCGGGAGCGGAGAGAGGAGAACATGGGAGGTTAAATATGTCTTTGCGAGGAGGACGCTTTCCCCGACGATGCAATCTCCTCGCCGAACTGAGATTGCTTCGTCGCACACCTGCCCTCCCACTCGCTCCGCTTCGGGGGCTGTAGTGACGGGCGGTGCCAGGGAAAAGCAAGAGCGCTCCTCGCAACGACATCATATTATCAATTTATACCCAACGCCAGTGACGGTTTCTATTTTCACAGAACCACCGTCCAGCTTTTTGCGTAGATGTGCAATGTGCACATCTATTGTGCGGGTTTGTCCATAGAAATCAAATCCCCAGGCAAGTTGGAGCAATTGTTCACGGGTAAACACGCGCCCGGGCTGTTCTGCCAGGGTGAGTAAAAGGTCAAATTCCTGGGTACGCAGTTCGAGGGTCTGCGAAGCGAGGCGGGCTTCCCGTGTGACCGGGTCCAGGGTCAAATCTCCGCGATGAACGGCTTTGCCATGCGCTTGCATCTTGTTTTCGCCTCTTCGTAAAATTGCCTTAACCCGCGCGATCAATTCACGCGGATTGAATGGCTTGGTGAGGTAGTCATCCGCACCGAGTTCGAGGCCGAGGATTTTATCAATATCTTCATCCCGCGCGGTCAACATGATGATCGGGGTTTGATCTCCGCTGGCGCGTAATTTTTTGCACACTTCAAAACCACCCAATTTCGGAAGCATCACATCCAACACGATCAAGTCCGGGTGGTACTGCGCAACTGCTGCAAGCGCGGATTCACCGTCCGAAATTTCCTGCACGCGAAACCCATCACGCTCGAAATACATGCGCGACAGTTGAATAATGGATGGTTCGTCATCAACCAGCAGGATCAATTCAGATGGCATGGCTCAGGCAATTAACGCGACGACTTCAATTTCAACCAACCCGCCCTTGGGCAACGCGGCAACAGCAATCGTACTGCGCGCGGGCGGGTTTTCGCCAAAATATTCGGCATAGATCGCATTCATTTTGGCGAAGTCGTTCATGTCTTGAAGAAAGACGGTCGTCTTGACGACCTGCTCAAGGCTGGAACCTGCCGCTTCCAATACATTGCGGATATTATTAAGCACCTGCCGGGTTTGCTCTTCAACACCGCCTGCGATCAACTCTCCTGTGGAGGGTTCAAGACCGGTCTGGCCGGCTGTGTAGATCATCGCTTCAGTACGGATGGCCTGGGAATATGGCCCGATAGCTTTTGGGGCTTTATCGGTATAGATAACTTTCTTTTGCATGATTACCTCATTTGAATTATGTGAATTCGCAAATCAACAATTTGACAGCATATCGAAACAGACGAAGTCTATTTTACCGCTTGTTACATTACTTTCTTATCTTTTTGGGAATAAAACGAATAAACATCATAATTCCGGTTTGGCCATGTATGCGGCGCGCAAACCATGAACAGGCACGGATCGTCGTCCGCGCCTGTTCCTTAATGGGAGTTATTATCGGCGTTACTTCAGTTCGCCGGCGGGTTTATTCGCTTCACGGAATGCCTTCATGGCCTCGCGCAAAGCCTTGAAAGTACTGTCCATCGAAGATTTGATCTCCTGCATTTTCGCGCGCATTTCCCGCACTGTGGATTTGGCCTTTTCAGCATTTGTTACCTTGCCATTCTCATCAAATCCCTGGTGCGAGCTGACGATGCCATTAATGCTGTCGTAGGCCGGTTGCGCGGCTTTCAATGCGGATTCGTAAGCATCCAGCGCGGCTTGCAAAGAAGAGACATCCTTGCCATTTTCAGCGGCTTTGTCAATCCCTGCTTGAAACCTGGCAATATGAGCATCCATGTCATTGAATACTTTACCAAGCCGTTCATACCTCCGCAACTGACGCGCCCAAATCCGTTCCAATCTTTCCGTGGTCAACTCACCGCTCGCGGGGGGTGGATCCTTTGCGGCAAAAGCAGTGGTCACAGGGAATGCGGCAAAGACGAGGGCGGTGGCCAATGCCGCCAAAATAGTTTTCTTGAACATGTTTTTCATCGTAAGCCTCCTTTAGGTTACGATGTGATTTTAGGTGAAGCAAGTTAAGTGCGTGTGGCATGCATGTAAAAAGATTGTAAATTTATTTCTCGTCCGTACAAACTCCTCAACTATGTTGTTGTGAGCGCACCCTTCCACACGGTGAGCGAAAGTCGAACCATCAGGACAGGCTTCGCGAAGCAATCCCCGATTTAACGAAAAAAATTCATCAAGTAGTTCCTTCCGCTTAACCGGAGATTGCTTCGGGCATACCTCTGCCCACCCACTCGCTCCGCTTCGGGGACTGTAGTGACGGGCAGCGCCAGGGAGAGCAAGAACGCTCAACCCTCCGCTCAGGACGAAGGAGCCTCCTCGCTGAGCGGAGTGAGGGCAGCACTATCGTCCGAACGCAGTCGAAGCGCGCACGCTACAAGTTTCTTCCGCTTTGAACAGCGTCGCTTTTTCGCTGTGGTTTTACTCGCAACGACATTTGTACTGGAGCAAAGAATTTATCGAACCTAAGGCAGCACAATCGGTGTGAGTGTGACGGTTGGCTGGGGAACAGGCGTCGGCAAGAGCGGCGCCCAGCCGCTGTAATAAAAATAATCGGAGAGAAAGGCCGTCCTCTCGCGCTGATTCATCGGTCGCGGACGTGAAAAATCCTCCAGCATCGCACTTAGCAATTCCACGCCGAGGTAGCGGCCGTCATAAAAGACATGGCGGTCAATAAATTCGCGGCGGGTTTCATCTATGACATTGCCATCCGGGAGCGTGTAGGTCATCTGGTCGAAGAAAAGATTTCCCAAGCCATAATGGATGAAAGAGTCGCCGCGAAACTCCATCAAATGCGGATAATGCGCCTGACTGCCGCTGACCACCACTGCGCCTGCATCCGCCATACTGCGAAAATCCTCGCCATGCGCATAACACGGACCGGGGTGATAACACTCTTCATGCTGAAAAGTGAAGATGACCATATATCCCTGCGCCTTCAACTCACCGATTTGCTTTTTGAAATAGTCATAATCGCAATCCGCTGCGCCGGGGGAGGTTGCTGTTGCTTTTGCAAAAACATAAGCCTTCTTGCCATTACAGCCGGTGAACGCGAGTTGATTGCCGTTTATTTCCATCAACACAGGTAAACGCGCTTCTTCTGCATTGGCGCCGCCGCCGTAATAGGGCAGGTTGTTTTGCCTGTACAACTCCAATGTATCCAGCATGGCTTGTGTGCCGCGATCTGTAAAGTGATCACCCGTTAATTCGATGATATCCGTCCCGACATATTTCAGCAATTCAAAATATTTCGGGTCACTGCACAAAATAAAATTTTTATATCCCGGCTTTGGGTATGGACAATTCTTATCGAAAGCCACCTCATTACTGATGTGAGTCACGTCTGCGTTATACAACCAATCGTGGATCAGCTCGCCGGGGCGCGTCACGCCTTTTTGTTCCATCGTGAATGCCGTTGCGCGCACCAGCGCCGTCACGCCTGTTAAAACCACCGTGGCTAATTTTGAGGCATCCTGATTCGATTCAGGCAATGCAAATGATTTAGGATCTGATAAACCAAAATTTATTTTCAGCGGATACAACTCCGCATCAAAATCCTTATGGATGGGAGATTGACCGTCCACGCTCAACACTTTCCATTTTGGATTGATCTCCTCGAACGGGATAATCGCCCAACTGGACATATCGCTCCATGCTTCATCCAGCAGTTTATCGGCTGGAACAGTGCGCATCACACCCCGGGCTGGTTCGCCCCACAAAGCAGTCAACGCCTTCAAGGTGGATTCTGCCATGAGTAACGGGCGCCCGCTCAAAGTCCCGTTTGAAGCGCCCTTCCAGGCAGAGATCAAATCGTCGGAGGTCACATCATCCGTAATTGTAGGAAACGGCGCAACGAGGACATAAATCCACAATGCGCTTGGCGTCGCCTCAGATACATCCAGTTTTTGCGTGGCGAGCGCGGGGTCATCAACGAGCGGGATATCCCATGATTGCATGATGAGGCGCAAATCATTTGGCACAGCAGGGCTGACCCACAACGCCGCGGGCATCGGCGTAATTGTTTCGGTTGGCAAAGGTGGATGTGGTGAAGGAGTCAATGTTGCGACTTCAGCGGGGACGCAAGCAATGAGAATTGAAATACAAATCAGGAATAAGAAAATTTTCTTCATGTGAAATCTTAATCTCAACCTTCGGAAGTCTTGCAGGAATATAATTGCCTATTCAAAATAACAGCACGAAGAAAGCTGTACACTTCGTGCTGTAAAACTCCCACAGTAATCGGTTTATGGATTTTCATTCAATTTTATCTGACCCAATGAATACGACTTCAACGCCTCTTCATCAATTGTCACACCAAGGCCTGCGCCGCGCGGCACGTCAATGGTTGAGTCTGAATTCAACACAAAACGTTCATGGGTGATATCGCGCGCATAATAACGATCCGAGGCAGAAACATCGCCGGGCAAAACAAAGTTTGGCAGTGAAGCCAGCGCCAGGTTTGAAGCGCGGCCGATGCCCGTCTCTAACATGCCGCCGCACCAAACGGGCATATGCTGCTGCTGGCACAGGTCATGCACCATCACAGCCCGACTCAACCCGCCCAATCTGCCGGCTTTGATGTTAATGATTCTGCAGGCCTTCATTTCAATGGCATAGCGCGCGTGGCGCGGTGTGAGGATGCTTTCATCCAAACAAACCGGCGTTTCAAATTGCGCCTGAAATTTATGGTGATCCCAAATATCGTCTTCAAACAACGGCTGTTCGATCAGCAGTAAATTTAATTTGTCCAGGGGCTTAAGATTGGACACATCTTCCATTGAATAGGCGGAATTCGCATCCACCTGCAAGCGCAGGCTTGGAAATTCCCTGCGAACTGCGGCCGCATCTTCAACATCCCGGCCCGGCTTGATCTTGATCTTCACCCGCGCATAGCCCTGCTTGACGAAATCCGTCGCGCTTCGCACCAAGCTTTGAGCTGATTCCTGAATCCCGATGGAGACTCCCACCTCAACTTTTTCGCGCGCGCCTCCCAGCAACTCGCGCAATGACCTGCCTGCCCGCTTGCCAAGCAGATCCCAGATCGCCATTTCGACGCCCGCTTTGGCAAGGTAATGCCCGCGAATGCCTGAGATTTTCTCTTGGAAATCAAGCGCATCTTTTACATCTTTGCCAAGAATTAACGGCGCAACAAAATCCTTGAGAATATGAACAGCCGTTCCGGTGGTTTCATAGTTATAACCCGGGTCACGGGTGGTGACACACTCGCCATAACCGACCAGTCCCTCGGAATGGATTTGAATAATGACACACTGCCGATCGGTCTCGCGTCCAAAGGATGTCTCAAAGGGCGCGGTCAAAGGCATGGAAATATGATGGAGCGTGATCGATTCTATTTTCATTTTTTAACCTTCACAATAACCTGTTCTTAGACTGCATCCTCGCTCCCGAAAAAACACACCGCACTGGCGTACGGCGCAAGTGTCGGGCCAATGTGAACGGAGTGAGGCTGTGTTCCCTTCGACACGGTGGGCAAAAGTCGAACCGTCAGGACATGCTTCGGTTGAACGAAGTCGAAGCGCAAGCGACTTGAAAAATATGTTTTTTATGGCACCTATCCTTCGACTGCGCCGCGTAGTACGTGCAGCTCCGCTCAGGACGAAGAATCAACCTCCACATCACCGGTATTTTCATTCGTTTTCATGCCGCGCAAAGCCTCATCTATACTGTTGGATTCCAAACGCATGCCCGGCACAGGCGTTCCACAATACGGACAAAGGTTCCACGACAATTCCATGAACTTCAAGCAGTGATGGCAGGATTTCTTTAATTTGGTATGGCAATTGGGACAGATCTGCCAATCCTCTTTAACACGCCGCTCACAACCCGGGCAAAGCGGAAGATCCTCCAACGCTTGAAGTAGGGCTTCTTCTTCCAGCGTGCGTTGATATTCCTCCTCCAAGGTACGCGGCGGGCGCAAGATGAGATAAACCAACACACCTGGCAAATTCATGACCGCCACAAGCAAGGCCGCCAGTGTTTTGACCAACGGGTCTCTTGCACGCGCACGGATGTCTCGATACGTCCACACCACCAGGCTGATCCACAACGCGGCCAGAAATGCGCCACCGAATGCGGTCAACACAAGGGTTAAACTGCTGATAAAAACAGGATCAAAGGTCATGGGAAACTCCGGTTAAGGCAGGGATTTCAATATTTCAACCATTATCTCATGTCTTATGGGGTTTGGAACACAAAACGCCAGTTCGTTCCATCCTGAGTGTAAGTAGAGGTAGTACCCATCACCTGATAGAAGGTGCGCCCCGGGCGTAGATAGATCGGGGCTCCAGCCAAATCAGTCAGCACAATCGGTTGGTCTCTTTGCATCCGATTCCAATGTGCTGGTACCGCTTTTCCATCGCGAAAGACCATTGCATTTCCATAATCTATCAAATCAATGCTGAATACCTCATCCTCTGCGTTAAATGTATTCGAAAATATATGCGGCGCGAACAAGACAACCACGTTCGCGGCAGTGACTGGCAATCCCGTCTGGGCATCTGAAAGAGCGGCATACGCTTCCGGCTTTCCTTTAATCATGTCATTCGCTTCCGAATAGCGGATGTAGTTATTCGTGGCGGGATCATATTCCCAATAGTTATAGCTATAAACCGAGTAGAAAGAATATATCCGCGTTGCCTGCAATTGGCTCTCAGGCACGTCCGAAGTAAAAAAGCCTCCGCTTAGCGTTTGCGGCGAGTTATCCAGTCCCTTTTTTTTCGCGCAGGCCGGCCATTTTGTTGAATTGAAAAACACATTATTGTAGGATTCGCGTTTATAAGGACCAATAAAATAGGGCGGGCAGGAGCCAATTCCCACGGTAATGAGGAATTCGCTGATGTCAGTTCCCTGCAAGTAATTCAATTCGCGCGGATCAGCGCCTTTGAACATCAGGAAGGCATGATACATGCGGGCAATGTGCTCATCAAAAAACCTGCCCGAACGCACAGGTCCCACACGAGAAGAATCGTTGCTGTAAAAGACCGCAATAAAACGTGTATCGCCCCATTCAATATAATATTCATAGACCACATCCGCCAGTGTCAACCCGGATTGCGGGCGGACATAATCCGGCGAATTGGCAATCTTAATTGCGAGCGGCCTGCGCTGCAGCAAGGACGGATCATTGACTGGCAAGCCTGTTAATGGATTGTTGATAACCAGTGAGTTGATCTCCGGGGAAGGAGAAAGTTGAACGAATGCAGAAGGATTCTCAACCACAACATATTTTGTAGGATAGGGCGTATAGGTCGGCGCGGGCTGCGGGGTTGTGATCGCAAAGTAAGTACCAGGAGAATTTTCAGGGGCGGGCTGGAATGGCGTCAGCGTTGGAAGAATGTTTGGGAAAACAGGGGCAGGCGTCGGCGCAGGCGTTGAGGCGAGGACGGCACATGAAGCGCTGAGCAGGCTGATCAATGTCCAGTATGTTATTTTATATCCAATGAGTCTGTGTCGTTGAAAAGTCATGATGGTGATTGTACCAAAAGCAAAAGGAGTTAAAGGGGCAAAGCCCCTCAGGGATAAAACTGATACAATTGCATTCTCCCATGTTGATCTTGATTTCCTGCCTTTTACTTTTTGTCACCGCGTTGACATTGATTGTATTGCGCGTGGTACAACCCAATGCGCGTTACACTTGGCTGGTCGCGGTCGGGGGCGCAATGCTGGCGCTGGCGAGTGTATTCATCTGGCTGGCGCAGATGCCATTTGACCTTGTGTTGCCTGCATGGCAACCGGTCAGATTGTTTACAACGCCAATCCTCTTTCAGGCGGATGGTATTTCATGGCCCTTTGCATTTGGCATCGCTGGCTTAACCCTGTCGATATTGTTGACTTCGGTCACGAGGCCGGTCTTCGTTAATTCCTTTGCCTGGGTCGGGACGCTTGCGTTGGGCGGGCTTGGCATTCTGGCTGTTACGACGAACAATCCCCTAACTCTTTTATTGGTATGGGCGGCATTGGATATCACCGAATTATTGACCCAGCTGGGCTCCGTGGATGGATCTGCGAATAATAAAAAAGTTGTGATGTCTTTTTCAGCGCGCGCCTTGGGAATTGGTGCATTGTTGTGGGCAAGCATTGTCAGTATATCAGGGGGAGGCGTTTTTGATTTCCAATCCATGTCACCGGCTTCCGGCTTATATCTGGTGGTCGCGGCGGGCTTGCGGCTGGGTGTGCTTCCAATACATTTACCCTATTCAACTGAATCAATCTTGAGGCGCGGTTTTGGAACAGCGCTGCGCTTAATTTCTGCGGCATCCAGCCTGATCTTGTTGGGGCGTATTCCTGCCGGAGGGTTGGACTCCTTTGCCACACCATTCCTACTGATGCTTGCAACGACGGCCGCGATCTACGGCGGCTGGATGTGGTTACGTGCGCCTGAAGAATTAAATGGCCGTCCTTATTGGATCATCAGTCTCGCTTCACTTTCGGTGATTGCCTCGCTGAGCGGTAATCCACTGGGGGCTGTTGCCTGGGGATGCGCATTGCTCCTCGTAGGCGGGGCGCTCTTTCTTGCATCCGTTCAACATGTCTGGTTAAACCGCATCATGCTGCTCGGCGCATGGAGTCTTTCCTCTTTACCTTTTTCATTGACAGCCAGCGCCTGGCTTGGCAGTTTGGGATTCTTCATCCCGTTCGTCATCATCGCGCAAGCCCTGGTCATCGCAGGATTTATCCGCCATGCCCTCCGCCCCGCGGGGCGTGACACACTCGATGCGCAGCCAGGCTGGACACGCACTGTATACTCATCTGGAATTATCCTGCTCATTGCTCTTCAATTTCTATTGGGATGGATCGGCTGGGGCGGGGCTTTCCAGGTCGGCGCCTGGCTGCAAGCCGTCATCGCTTCACTCCTGACCTTTGGGCTGGTTTGGGCGATACCACGTTTTCGCGTCCTCAACCCCATCCGCGCCCACTGGGTCACAACATCCACTACGTCACTCTTGAATGACTTGGATGAGGGGCTGGGGTCGCTATACCGCGTACTTGAAAGGATCAGTCAAGCCATCATTGTGACGCTCGAAGGCGAAGGCGGCATTCTGTGGACATTGCTCTTCCTGGCCTTATTTGTTTCATTACTAAGAAACGGGACTCCATAACATGGTCATGGACATCATCTCCTGGATCTCGGTAGGCTTGATCCTCACAACTGCCACCACCATCCTTATTAATAGAGACTGGCGTGTGGGTCTCGGGGCGCTGGCTGTGCAATACCTAGCAGCTTCCTGGCTGGTGACCCGCCATCTGCCTTTCGCAATGGGTTCCGCAAAATTGATCACCGGGTGGATGGTGGTCGCAGTCCTCGGCATCACCCGCCTGGGTTTAACCAATTTGGAACATGAAGAAGACACTTTCTGGCCGCGCGGGCAAGGGTTCACGGCCATTCTGATGGGCATTGTCGCACTGATCACAATGGGTTCGACACTGAGCATCGAAGCAGCCATCCCCGGATTGGGATTGCCGGTCATCGGCGGGGGTATACTTTTAATCGGCGCAGGTATGGTACATCTAGGCGTAACCTCTGATCCCTGGCGCGTGACGATTGGACTTCTGACCCTGTTGGCGGGTTTTGAAATTTTATACGGAGCAGTGGAAAGCTCGATCCTTGTGACAGGATTTCTTGCATTAGTGAATTTAGGGCTTGGAATCATCGGCTCCTATCTCCTGATGGCTGGGTCGTCCCCGCTTGAAATGGAGGATGACCGATGAGCGCTCCCATTATATGGATAGCGATCCCCTTCTTTGTGGGGATCTTCAGCTTATTCATTTTACGCGAACGCTCTTCTGCGCTGATCGGGGGAGTCACAGCGTCTGTATTGGCATTGATTGCTATGGTCTTGCCGATTGACATTGCGCTCCTGCTCGGTTCAATCTCAATAAAAATTTCGCCATCGATTCAATTCTTTGGGCGCAGTTTTGAATTCAACACAGCAGACAGGCCTTTGCTCGTCGTCGTTTATGGAATATCCGCATTATGGTTCCTGGGCACGGAAGCCTCCGGGACCTCCAGGCGCTTCGTCTCCTTAGGATTAATGATCATCGCATTATTAACTGCGTCCATCGCAGTCGAACCGTTTCTATATGCGGCGTTGCTGCTCGAAATGGCGGCCATGCTGGTCGTTCCATTGCTGGTGCCTCCCTATCAAAAACCCGGGCGCGGCCCGGTTCGTTTCCTCATCTATCAAACGCTTGCCATGCCTTTTATTCTTTTTTCTGGATGGATGCTGGCTGGTGTGGAAGCCAACCCGGGCGACCTCGGCGCCACCACACAAGCAGGAATAGTACTTGGTTTGGGATTTGCATTCCTGCTGGCTGTCTTCCCACTCTACAATTGGATACTCATGTTGATGGAAGAATCTTCGCCCTATGTAACAGGATTCCTGCTCTGGGCCCTGCCCACTTTCATAGTCATCTTTGCGCTCAGCTTTCTGGACCATTACGCCTGGCTGCGCAATTCTTCTCAACTCTCCAACGGCATCCAATTTACGGGCGTCTTCATGGTGGCAAGTGGCGGCATCTTTGCATCCCTGCAGCGCCACATAGGGCGCATCCTGGGCTATGCCGCCATCGCAGAGACCGGGTTATTGATTCTCGTTATGGGATTAAAGTCTTCAGAGATCGTCACCATCACCTTCCTGATTCTCATATCGCGTGGACTGGAATTGACTGTTTGGGCGCTGGCGCTTTCGATCATTAAGCGCAAAGCTTATTCATTACGCTTCAACGAAGTGCAGGGGCTGGCTCGCACTTACCCTGTAGCAGCAGCCGCGCTTATTCTCGCACATCTCTCCATGACAGGTTTCCCCCTGCTTGTGGGTTTCCCTCCGCGCTTGGCAATCTGGGGGGAGTTGGCAGGTCAATCTCTCGGCACTTCCTTTTGGGTCTTTTTGGGAATGCTAGGACTGCTGGTTGGCGCCCTCCGCACACTGGCCGTTTTCGTCATGGCAGATCAGGGCAAATCATGGAGCATGAACGAAAGCCTGACCCAAAGGACCATGCTCGCGTTAGGCATATTCGGACTTTTCATCCTGGGAATTTTCCCGCAGGCATTACAACCATTTCTTGCCAACCTGCCATCTCTGTTCGAGCATCTTGGCCAATGAACATCTTATGCGAGCGTGCTATAATTTAATTCACTTAATTCCCAAATAATTATCGGAGAGCAACATGGAATTCGAACAAATCGTCAATCGTCTTGATTGGCTGGAAAAACAACAACGCACCAGCAAAGACTCGCTCTCTATCCTGAGCGAACGCTTGACTTCATTTGAAACATCGGTCAAGGCCCTCTCCGGGCAGCTCAAAACGCTCAGCAAGCAAGTTACAGAGATTGCCCCCGCCGCAAAACGCTCAGAACAGTTCGAAGCACTGTTAACAAAACAACGCACCGATTTTGTCAAACTTCTCAAGGAAAACGATAAAGCGTACGCGCGCAGGGAACTCCTTTCTGCAAAAAAGGTGCAGGCGGAATTAAGTGACATTAACCAGGTTGTCACTCAACTTAAAACCAGCGTTAATTTGACTGAAATAAAAAAAAATAACAAAGAACGAACTGATGAAATACAGCGTGTCTTAAACAATGTAAACGACCTTAAAACACGGATTGAAGAAGCCACACGTTCCAACGAAGATGTTCAACTTGCCATTAAAGCATCTGAAGAAGCCCGCAAAAACGACCTGAAACGGATTGCAGACATCCAAGGTGAAATGACCTCTCTCCGCAAACGGATTGATGATAGCCGTGAAAAATCGGCCGTCAACGCCGACGGCATCCGTCATATCGAAAACCGCTTTACCGAACTGCTTGCATCCGAATTGGAACGCAAGCAGGCACAAACTGCCTTTCTCGAAAAACAAGCCCTGGAACAGATTGACCGTAACCGTGCCTGGAAGGAATGGAGGGATAAGTACGACGCCTTCCAAAAGGAGGCCGAAAACATAGATGCTCACGTTCAAAAACTGGATGATGTCCTGCGCGGTGCAAAAAAGGCGCAGGAGACCTATCTTGAACTCAATACAAAACTTGAACGACGAATCAATGAGGTGACAGAAATGCAGCGCCTCACTGAAGATCGACTGCGGCAGGAATGGGTCAGTTTCAAGACAGATGACCAAAAACGCTGGACGGGATACAGCCTTTCCTCCGAAGAATCCATGCGCGATATTCGGAAGAATGTTCAAAAAGCGGAAGAGCGCCTGACTGAATTAAACGAAGCCACCCAGGTTTTGCAAGACCAAATGCATCAAACCACAGACACCTCAGAAAAGCAATTGCAGGAAATGATGAATGTCGTGCACGAATGGATGACATCCTATCAACGCATCATGGGGCATGGCAAGAAGACGAAGAAGTAAAAAGAAGATAATATTTCGTTTTTCTTCTTTCATTCAAAAGAAAGACGAAAGAGGAAAGAAATGACTACTCATGAGAGTTATCGGTACTGCAGGCCACGTAGATCATGGCAAATCCACATTAATTGAAGCGCTCACGGGCATACATCCCGACCGTCTCAAAGAAGAACAAGCCCGCGAAATGACCATCGAACTCGGTTTCGGCTGGCTCACCCTCCCCAGCGGTGAGGAAGTCGGCATTGTGGATGTGCCCGGTCACCGCGATTTCATTGAGAACATGCTTTCAGGCATCAGCGGAATTGACGCCGCGCTGCTCGTCGTTGCCGCTAATGAAGGTGTCATGCCGCAGACAAAAGAACATTTGGCGATTCTGGATCTATTACAGATCCCCGCCGGATTGATCGTCCTGACAAAAACAGACCTCGCTTCAGACCCAGGGTGGCTTGATCTGCTGGAAACAGACATTCGCTCCGCCGTGAGAAACACCGTCCTCGAAGACGCCCAAATTGTCAGAGTCTCTGCAAAAAATAAAACAGGACTCGAGAAACTTATCTCCAGTCTCCAAGTTCTTCTTCAACAAAAACCCACCCGTCTGGATATCGGCCGTCCGCGCCTGCCAATTGACCGCGTCTTCAGCATGAGCGGATTCGGCACCGTCGTAACAGGCACCCTCAGCGATGGTCATCTTTCCATCGGCGATGAAGTGGAAATTTTGCCAGGAGGATCAAAGGGAAGAATTCGAGGGCTTCAAACGCATAAGAAGAAAGAAGAAAAAGCCCTGCCGGGTTCGCGGACAGCAGTGAATATTTCAGGGGTGGATATGGGCTCGATCCGCCGCGGGAAGGTGGTGACATATCCAAATCAATATCAAACCACACGCAGAATTGACGCGCGCTTTCGTCTGCTCAAGGACGCCTCCACGTCCATCAAACATGGCGATGAGGTGAAATTCTTTGCGGGCGCGAGTGAGACCATCGCAATAGTACGCCTGCTCGGCACGGAGGAACTCATCGCAGGCGAAGAAGGCTGGATCCAACTTGAACTGCGTGAGCCTCTCGTCACTGTGCGCGGAGATCGTTACATCCTGCGCCGTCCGTCCCCCGGTGAAACCCTTGGCGGCGGTGCGGTGATTGATCATCAACCCAAAGGCAGGCACAAGCGCTTTGATAAGAGTGTGCTGAAATCTTTAGAATCTCTTGCTCAAGGCTCCCCTGCCGAAGTGCTGTTGGAGGCGGCTTTGTCCCTTCATGCTGCGTCGTTGAAAGAGATCGTCGCCAAATCCCGATTGGATGCGGCCACTGCTGATGCGGCTGTGAAAGAATTAACCAAAACCGGCCAACTTGTCCATTTGGAGGCTGGCGACCCTGGCATACAAAGTGATTCGCTTGCGATTGCGCTCCCTGACTGGAACGAACTGCGCGGACGCGTTGAAAATATTCTCAACACCTTTCACAAACAATTTCCATTAAGGCGCGGCATTCCGCGCGAGGAAATGAAAAGCAGGCTCAAACTCACTGCGCGTATTTTCAATACAGCCATAAAGAAGCTCGCGGAATCGAATGTATTGACGGACACGAGGGCAGCGGTATCCCTCACAGGGCATGAGATCAAGTTCGAGGCCAGCCAGCAGGTCCAGGTCGAGGAATTGATGCGAAGGTTCGAGAAGACTCCGTACGCCACGCCCAGCGTCAGGGAATGTCAGGCGCAGGCCGGCGAGGAGGTCATCAATGCTTTGATCGAAATGGGCGAGCTGATCCCTGTCTCGCAGGACGTCATCTTTCGCAAAAAAGATTATGAAGAAATGGTTGAAAGGATCAGAACAGCAATTCAACAAAAAGGGCGGATCACGCTTGCCGAAGTGCGCGATATGCTCGATACGACCAGGAAATACATACAAGCTTTACTGGAACATATGGATGCCATCGGCATAACCATGCGCGACGGCGATGCAAGGAAGTTAAAAAATTAAGCGCGCCCTGTCTGCCGCATTTCCACAAAGTTTTTCGAGCATACAAATTCAAGCAGGACGCTGATCAAAACTGATCTTCGCTGATCCAAGAAAATTCATCTGCAGTTCTCAGCGTTTATCTGCGTCCCAAGATCTACATTTAAAGCAGGGAGTACTGTTTTTCAAAAGGAGCATTATATGTGCGGACGATTTACACTCACGGTTGACAAAATATCCGCATACCCTGTCTCTACATTGGTAAACTAACCTGGCAATGACCGTCCCGAATGTGTCGTACCTCTGTCTTAATCGGTAATTCTTGAGTCAGGCAGCTTGCTTCCTAAACTATCCATCAGCAAGCTGATGGACTCCAGAAATCAAATATGCAAACCCTGAAAAACTGGCTGATCAGCCGCTTCCCGGCGCTCGCCTCACGTGATTATGTCCTGTTCCTGATCGGTCAATTCATCTCCGTCATCGGCACCTGGATGCAGGCAACAGCCCTGCCTTACCTGGCCTATCGCATTTCAGGCCGCCCGCTGGATTTGGGACTGATCGGATTCGCAAACACCCTGCCCACCTTGTTATTTGCATTGCCGGCCGGCGTGCTGGTGGAGCGCTGGGACAAACGTAAAACCGTGATCTTATTTCAAGCCATAATGTCCATTCAGGGGTTTGGGCTGGCATTCCTCACTTTTACAGGTCAAATTCAAATTTGGCACGTGGTTACATTGGCTTTCTTCTATGGTTCCGCCGTGGCAGTAGAGGTGACTGCGCGTCAGGCCATGCTGATCGAACTGGCGGGGCGGGAGTCACTACCCAGCGCAATTGCCCTGCAAACCACCGCATTCAATCTGGGACGGGTGCTAGGTCCGCTTGGGGCGGCATGGCTGATCGCCTCAACAGGAAGCGAGGGGAGTGTCTTTCTGGCAAATGGGGTTAGTTTTGTGTTCGTGATCATCGGTCTGTTCTTTGCGCGCACCAGTTTCAAGGCCCGGGCTGAGCGCAGTCGAAGTCTCGAGGATGAAGCCTATAAACAACAAAACATGAGCAGCGAATTCAAAGAGGGACTTCGCTACATCCGTCAGGATGCAGTCGTCCTATCTGCTGTTCTCATGTCTGCATTGTTGGGGTTTTTCGGTATTCCACTGCTTCAGCAAATCCCTGCTCTCGCGCGCGATGTATTAAAGACCGCTTTCGATACGGAAGCGCTGATCGCTGCCCGCACCAGCAGTTTCTACACGGCACAAGGTGTAGGCGCCGTGATCGCCGCTTTCATGATGGCTTATCTTAGTTCTACAAATAAAAACAAAATCTTATTGTGGGGGCAAATCGCTTTTATTTTTCCAGTCATTATGCTTGGCATGACCATGAACACCCCTGTTGCGTTGGTTTTGCTGGCATGTATTGGCTGGGGCACAGTGGCGCAATTGATCAGCATGAACATCACGATCCAAATGCTTGTGCCGAATGAATTGCGCGGACGTGTGTTCAGCATCTATTTCTGGGCATTGCAGGGCGTGGCGCCTTTTGGGAGCATTATGATCGGCTGGATCGCACAGACCTGGAGCGTTCAAACCGCCATCCTAACAGGCGGTGTGACTTGCCTGCTTGGAATTGTATTTGTGCGCCTGTTTTTCCGATCTCCTGATTAAGGCAAAATAAGTGTTTATCCGCCTCCTTGACTCTGATTTTTTGCCCATGTTATGATGAAAACCATGCAAAACGATTTTAAAGAAGACGCTCCAAACCCTGAAAGCAAAGATCGGGAAAAAACGACAGATATACCATTCCGGCAGCGCAGTTCTTTTACGCGCTGGATGGATAACCTGGTGGGCATGGGACTCGGCGAGTCCCTTTTGCGGATCGGGACCAACCTGTTCTCGATCCTTGCAATTATCCTTGTGGTTTTGCTTGTGCAGGCTTTTTATGGTCAAGCGCAGAGCCCACTAACCGAAAATACGGCACAGGACTCAGGTCCCGCCGCGACCGCCGTTGTGGATATAGGCTTGATCCCTGCTCTGGATGTTCCCATCGTTGACGGCATCTCGCGCTCCGCGCAAATCCATACCAATGTCCCCTCCCGCCCGCGGCAGGAAATAACCATCTATACCGTGCAGGAAGGCGACACGGTCTTTGGCATTGCTGAAAAATTTGGGCTTGAACCACAAACCATTTTATGGGGCAATTACAATATTTTGCAGGATAACCCGCACTCGCTGAGACCCTCTCAGGAATTGAACATCCTGCCTGTGGATGGCGTGTACTGGGAATGGCTCGGCGGGCTTACATTCGGAAGTTGGGCTGAATTCTACGGTGTGACAGCCGCAGACATTATCGAATACCCAGGCAACCATATTGACCCGAACACAATTGGCGACTATAACAATGCAAATATTAAGAATGGCACCTGGTTGATCATCCCCAATGGAAAAAGGGAATTCGTAAGCTGGAGCGCACCGCTGGGTGTGACGCGCGAAAACCCCGCCTCTGCGCGCGTAATGGGAGCGGGCGCCTGCGACCCGGTCAGCGGCGGCGCTGTAGGATACGGAACTTACGTCTACCCCACCAACAAGCGTTATCTATCAGGTTTCGATTTCTCTCCAGAGACAAATCACTATGGGGTTGATTTTGCAGGCAATGAAGGCGAAGGCGTTTATGCAGCGGACGCGGGCGTAGTGGTGTATTCAGGCTGGAACGACTACGGCTATGGTAATATGATCATGATCGATCATGGCAATGGCTTTCAATCTTTATACGCCCACTTAAGCGCCGTCTATCGCGGATGTGGGCAAAGCGTTGGACAGGGTGAAGGCATTGGGGCAATCGGTTCCACAGGTCGTTCTTCCGGCGCGCACTTGCATTTTGAATTGATGGCCGGCTCGAAGGTCAACCCCTGGAGTTATCTTCCCCCGCCATAATACTTGCCAAAGCAAAAAGCCTATACTATAATCTCAATTGCTTCCCCGGGCGCGTAGCTCAGCTGGTTAGAGTGCATGTATCACACACATGAGGTCGAGGGTTCGAGTCCCCCCGCGCCCACAAAAGCTCACCATAAGCCGCATGTTTAGCCAATTTTGCTAAACATGCGGCTTATGGTAATAGGCGTCAGAGGACGACCACCTACCTCCGACCTCATGACATGGTTTATCCCGCAAGTGGCAGGAAAACATCATGACGGACAATGTCAGCTGCATACGCCAATGCTGCTTGAATGGATTCCTTTTTCAATTGAGGATATGCATCCAAAATTTCATCGAAGGTCATTCCATCTGCTGCACTTCCGACGATCATTGAAACAGGGATACGTGTGCCATTGACACATGGCTCGCCATGATGGATATCCATATCAACCGCAATATGTTTATCTTCCCCAAAATAACCTTTACCATATCTTTATAGTCGCTTCACACCTTCTTCAATGGAGAATCCTATACTAGCGTCATAAAACGACATACAAACGTGTGAATCGCAAATAATAGGAGATAATCCATGAACAAAACTTTAAGCACGATCCTGATCGTTATCGCAGTTCTTGTGCTGGCAGGCGGCGTCTTTTTCGCTGGAAGCATGTATGCTCGTGCGAATGCGTATGGCCCTTCCATGATGTTTAGAAACAGCTGGAACAATAACCAAGCGTATGGCCCTGGCATGATGAACCGTAACGGTGGTTACGGCATGATGGGCGGATACGGCTGGAACAACGGAACCAACTCCAACGTCAAACCCCTGACCGTTGACCAGGCCAAGGGCGCGGCAGAGAAATACATTCAGTCTCTTAACATTCAAGGACTGGAGACGGGCGAAGTCATGATCTTCGACAACCATGCCTACGTCATCGTCAAGGAAAGTGAGACGGGCCTGGGCGCGTTCGAATTGCTGGTGGACCCCGTTTCGCAGATCGCATACCCTGAATATGGCCCCAACATGATGTGGAATCTCAAGTATGGCGGTCTGAATCACGGAGGAATGATGGGCGGCAACGGCATGATGGGCGGTTGGAATTATCAAACTACACCATCCACGAAGGTCTCTGCTGAAATGATCGTCACTTCTGAACAGGCTGTGGAATATGCCCAGAAGTATCTCAATAGCAATTACGCGGGCGCAACCGCCGCAACTGATCCCATGCAATTCTACGGCTACTACACCCTCGACTTCGAGAAGGACGGCCAGATCATCGGCATGTTGAGCGTCAATGGTTACAGCGGACAGATCTTCCTACACACCTGGCATGGCACGTTTATCGAAGAAGCCGAGTAATATTCATCACGCTGATAAAGAGAACGCGCCGACGATATGCTTTTCGGCGCGTTCTCTTTATCCAACATTTGTTACAATATCACCAACACTTGCACCGCACGCAAGTGCAGGTGTCGCTAATTGAAAATCAAAAACCTTAAATCGCAAATCGAGAAACTCTTATGGCTAAAATCCTTGTTGTAGATGACGAACCATCCATCGTGAATCTTGTCACGGCTTATCTGAAGCCCGAAGGCTATGAAATTTTCACAGCGCTGGATGGATCATCGGGCTTGAAAGCGGCGCGCGCCTTCAAGCCCGATCTCGTTATTTTGGATATCATGCTCCCTGGCATGGATGGGATCGAGTTGCTTTCCCGCCTGCGCCGCGAATCAGAAGTGTACGTGATCCTGCTTACAGCAAAAACGGAAGAGACCGATAAGATTGTCGGCCTTTCTGTCGGGGCGGATGATTACGTGACGAAACCATTCAGCCCGCGCGAGTTGACGGCGCGCGTCAAAGCCGCGCTGAGGCGCATTCAAACGGGAACAGGCTCGGGGTCCGAAATGAGCGTGCTGTCTTTCCGTCATCTGCGAATGGACGTCGGCGCGCGTACCGTCAGCGTGGATGAAAATCCGATTGAGTTAACTGCCATCGAATTTGATCTATTAAAAGCGCTGGCTGAAAATCGCGGGCGCGTTTTATCGCGCGAGCAATTACTCGAAAAAGTTTGGGGCGGCGAATACTTCGGCGAAATACGCGTCGTAGATGTGCACCTGGGGCACGTCCGCCAAAAATTGGGCCGCGAGGATCTGATTGCCACCGTGCGCAGCGTGGGCTACCGCTTTGAAGATGAGCCGCTTTAGGCAGTGTGAGGAATTATGACCGACTACTTCCGCCGTCATTTGGGCGCAAAACTTCTACTGTCTTATCTCGCCATCATCGTTGTGGGTGTGGCAGTGCTGATCATGGCCAGCCAGTTCATCCTGCCGACATCTTTCAATCGCCATATGTCTGGCATGGGGATGATGGACGGTGGGATGGGCATGGGAATGGGTAACCAGGGAATTGGCAACTCTAATTCAATGCCACAACTGTACGTTGATTTCCGCGCCAGCTTCAATGAGGCTCTGACGTATGCGGCACTGGCGGCTATGATTGTGGCTATCGCATTCAGTCTGTTTCTCAGCCGCAGTGTGATTGCACCCATACAAGCCATGTCGCTTGCTACACAGCGCATCTCAGAAGGACATTACGATGAACGCGTGCAAGTGAATGGCAAAGATGAACTCGCACAGCTCGCATTGTATTTCAACCAAATGGCTGAAAAACTGAATCAAATTGAATCCATGCGCCGCCGTCTCATCGGCGATGTCAGTCACGAACTGCGCACACCGCTGACCGCCATCAAAGGCTCGATGGAGGGCTTGATGGATGGCGTTCTGCCCGCCACCCATGAAACCTATCAACAAATTCACGCCGAGGCGGATCGCCTCAATCGCCTCGTGGATGACCTGCAGGAACTCAGCCGCGTTGAGGCTCACGCATATAAACTGGAAATCCAATCTTTGTATGTTTCCACCCTTGTGCAGACTGTGAACAAACGACTCGCCCCTCATTTCAAATCCAAACGCATCGCTCTGGACCTCGAACTGGCTCCCGACCTTCCGCATGTCCTCGCCGATGAGGACCGCGCCGTGCAGGTGTTGACGAATCTGACAGGCAACGCCTTGCAATATACACCAGAAGGCGGACGGGTTACTATCAATGCGAAACGAATTGGGGATGAAATTCAGATCGCTGTCCGCGATTCGGGCATTGGCATTCCACCCAAACATCTTTCTCATATTTTCGACCGCTTCTACCGCGTGGATAAATCGCGCTCACGTCAAAGTGGTGGCGGAAGCGGCATCGGCCTGACGATTGCACGCGCCCTTGTCGAAGCGCAAGGTGGGCACCTTTGGGTGGAGTCGGCAGGTGATGGAAAGGGGAGTACCTTCACTTTCACATTACCGATTGCGAAATAGAAACAGCGGCGCGTAATAAATATGCGCCGCTGTTTTGATTCATCGTTTTATTTAAGGTATCCAGTTTGACAGCACATTCACGACCAGATCAGGATTTGCAGGATCGTTCGTTTTGAGATGAACCCCGAAGTTGTGCGGACCGTCCATGCCTTCGTGCATCATGAAGACGGCAGATTCAACGATTGTGCTTTCACCAGGCTTGAGTACCATCGAACCGATGGTTAATTGAGGAGGTCAGCACCCCTCCAGGACTTCGATATACGGTTCTTCTTTGAAGCGCAACGTACCATCACCCGTGTTGGTGACTTTGATGGCGAAAGTCAGGTTAGTGCCGAACTTTTGGTCGCCATACTCAATCTTTTGCTGATCCACCGCGATGGAGGGAGTCCCACCGCCATCCCCGCCGCCTTGATTGGTGAAGAAAAATGCGGCAAGGATTAACAGGATTCCGCCAAATACAACAAGCGGCCAGGGGAAATTCTTTCTTTGTTTTTGTCTCTTATGTTTTTTGCTCATCAAACCTCTTTATTAACAATGCTCTGCCTAGAATAATTTTCCTGCCGACCAGATTGCCCACAATTATAGTGTGGGATAGTAGATAGATGCATGAGCAAAATGGCTTATGACAAATGTCACTTTAAATATCCCGCTTGAATGGATCATTTACGCAATAGAATTGGGAAAAACCATTATTCGCCCGCTGCTTCGATATGTTGGGTTTAATGATTTAGGGAGTAATCATCACCAGCGTCCCGTAACCGGTGGTATAGATACGGTCAAACTTGTGAAATGGGCGCGCCCAACGGAACAGCCATTTTGCTTCTTCGATGCGCATGTTGACACAGCCGCGGCTCATCGGTATGCCGAAGTTATCGTGCCAGTACGTCCCGTGAAAAGCAACTCCCGTTCCGGTAAAGAAACTCGTCCAGGGGACGCCAGGCAATTCATAATCTTCAATGCCGGCAAACAAGTTTCCATTGCCCATGTGCTTGGAGGGATATTTCGATAAAATACGAAACTCACCGCTAGGGGTTTTGGTCGAGAGTTCCTTTGGGCTGGGCCGCCCAGACGGGATGCCGGAAGAAATGGTGGTTTGAAATACGTTTTTGTCATACTCGTATGCGGTTAAGACCTGGGTGCTTAGGTTGACTTCAATGCGTTTGTTTTCGAGCGGCACATCCGGAGCAATGGCAGCCCATTCCTCGAACGGGATCGGGCGTAAGTGGCTAGCCGGGACGTGATAGGGAAATTTGACCAATTCATCGAGAATGCGGTACCAAGGCTGACCATCGGGACCTTCATCAATCCCATCCATCCAATGCACCGTCCCATAGTAAAGCCGCAAGTTTGGCTGCCAGCCGTAGGTTTTTGTAAAACGCATGGCCTGAGTATAAGGCACGGTCAGTTCAGCCAGTTGCTGCGTCCCTTCGGGGAAGGATTTCAGTGGTTCATTGAAAAGAACTTTGACCTTTTGCAGGCGCCCGCGATGCACATATCCGCCCCAGACACGATACCAGATTGGATTGTAAGCCGGTGTGCCAGAGTTTACCTCTTCATAGATGTTTACCAACTCATCTCTGAACCATTGTCCGACGATCTGACTCTGATCATTTGGAGCGCTGTAGACGCTGACTGAACTGGTCGCCACGCGTACCTTTTCTGTACCATCGAAAGTTCCTAGATCAGGCAGGAATGGAGAAAATGCCAGACCTGTAAAAGTCGAAGCACTCAGTTTAAGAAAATCGCGTCGTGAGAGATGAGTCATAGATCGCCTGCTCAAACCAGATTTATTTTGAGGGGACACGGGCCGCAATCAGGTTGAAGATTCCGCCCGCTCCCAAATCTTCAACCTGCTCGATCTCCAGCCCGGCCTTGCGTACATTTTCCACTGTCTGGCGATTAATGTTTGCGCCCATCATTCGCACAATTAGCGGATTGAGAAAATCCATCACGGCTCCCATAATGGGGTGAGGAGAGCGCATGTGTTCGAGGAGCAGAACTCTTCCGCCGGGTTTCACCACGCGCTTGAGTTCACACAAACCAAGCACCGGGTCAGGTACTGAGCAGAAAACAAAGGTGGCAACGGCTGAATCAAACTTACCATTCGGGAAATCCAATTGTTGAACATCACCGAGATGAAGCTCGACCCTTGACCTTAATCGCAAATTGCCGGCTCGTTTTTTTGCGCGTTGCAACATGCCGGGTGTAAGATCAATACCGGTAATCGAAATGCCAGGAGGGTAAAACTGCATATTCTTGCCGGTTCCAATACCGACTTCAAGGACACGCAAGCCTGGTACTTGTGACCATAATTTTGTGCGCCAGGGGCGATAACGCCGCTCAGCCAATCCTTCCATTGCATCGTAAAATGGAGAGAGACGTTGATAACGGCGACGTGTTGCGTCTGTAGCAGAGGAGTCAGGTGTCGAAGAAGAGATGGAAATCATTTGGATAATATCTATTTCATTGCTTTAGTCATGGCAAATAGGCCAACGGATTCTGGAAGGCGCCGTTTAGAAGGATGCGGAAGTCGACATGGTCACCGGTCGAATTGCCTGTGCTGCCGGATTCGGCAATCTGTTGTCCTTTCGCGACAGTTTGCCCTGCACTGACCAGATTGGCCTCATTGTGGGAATAGTAGGTTCGATACCCATTGCCATGGTCAATGATCACCATAACGCCATACCCGGTGTCATCCCAGCCCGAGAAAACCACTGTGCCGCTGTCAGAGGCGAAAATCGGCTGTCGGAAGTCGGTGGCCAGATCAAGCCCGGGGTGGCCGCTCCAGTATTCCTGAGTAAGAGTATACCCGTTGACCGGCCAAATAAAGTAGCCTGTTCCAAGATTTGGAACATCACTGGGATAACCTCCACTTGATCCTGTCTGAGCCGCGCCAGGCGGCCGCGCCTCCGACCAGAAAATAGGACTGTATCCATTAGGAATGATGATCTGCTGGCCAATGGTCAGTTCCGGAGGTTGTGTCAGATCGAAGTTATTACCTAAGAATTCAAAGATTTCCTCAACTGGTGTCCCGTGAAGTTCCTGGAGCTTTTCGAGCGTATCCCCATCCTGCACCGTATGAAGCACGCCATCCACCGGCAGGACATTCAAGGTATCACCAATTTTTAGAATACCTGCCGCTCCGTTTAACTTCTCATTGCCCCACAAGATTGTCTCTGGCTCCAAGTCGAACTGTTGGCCAATTGACCAAAGCGAATCGCCCCTTCGTACAACATATTCAGTTACCTTGTTTTTGGTTCGTTCCGGGATGATGGTTTTCAATTGTATGTGCCGTGTAATTCCAGTGTCTTGTAATGAGGCCGGGGGATTTGTATTCAACGGTGGTAGAGAAGGCAGGACAGCCGTCTCAATCAGGGCGGTCGGTGCGGCGGTTGTCCCCGCTGGCTTTACTGAAATGACAAAGGCGGCCGCGATGGACATAACACAGCCAACAACCAAAATTATGTTGAATGTACGCTTCATTTTGTTCTTTGTATTTGTTGTTGAAATTGATGGAAGAATGGCTTTATGGTGGATCGCATTTGGCTTGATGGTTCTTCGCTTGATGATATTGCCTCAGCAAACGAATCACCAGCGCCATTTTGCTACTCAGACGAATAAGCAAAATGGCGCACGGGGTTGCGTATGATCTCGGATTGAAACTTAAATCTTTTTTGAAGACTCCTGCGAAGCCGTAAGAAGAAACTTCTGTGGATCGTTCAAAAATTCATCCCGGCAGCCGCGCGCGCAGAAGTAAAAAATCTCTCCCTCCCATTCAGCGCTGACCGCCTTCTCGCGTTCGACCGACATGCCGCAGACCGGGTCAATCGCCATGGTGACCGTTTCCTTGAACTCTCCATCCTCGAGCCACAATACGCGGTCGGCGATGTCTTTGATGCGCTGGTCGTGTGAGACAATGACGACACTGCGTCCCTGCTCTTTGGCGATGCGCCGCAGCAGGCGCATGATCTCGTGACCGATCTTCGAGTCCAGGTTGGCGGTGGGTTCGTCAGCCAGGATCAGGGCCGGGTCGTTGATCAGGGCGCGGGCGATGGCGACGCGTTGTTTTTCGCCTCCCGATAATTTTTCGGGTAGAAAATTCAACCGTTCGCCGAGCCCCAGTTCGGTCAGGAGTGAGGCGGCTTTTCGTCGCGCCTCACCAGATTTGAATCCCGCGAGTTCCGATACAATGGCAACGTTCTCCAATGCGGTCAGCGCCGAGAGCAGGTTGAAATCCTGAAAGATAAAACCGAATTGCTTGAGGCGAATATCGGGCAGGCGGTTTTCCGCCAGCGCGCTGATGATTGTGCCGTTCAATTGGATCGCGCCTTCGGTCGGCTTGAGCAGCGCGCCGAGCATGGAGAGCAGGGTGGTCTTGCCTGAACCTGAGGGACCCATGATGAGTATGATTTCACCCGGGCTAACAGTTAAAGACACGTCATGTACGGCAGTCACTTCGGTTGAACCGGAACCGTAACGTTTGGTGACGTGGGCGATTTGCAAAGTCTCGTCTTGAGAAGAAGAGTTTGTCATTTTTTACCTGCCTCGAAATACCATGGCCGGATCCAATCCGGCGATCTGACGAATGGGAAGCATCGCTGAAATCGCGGCAATCACCAGGGAAACGCTGCCTACCTTGAGCAACGAGATACGGCTGACTTCAAGAACCAGGTTTGAGCCAAAGATGGGAATCACAATAGTCAGCAGAAGCGTGAGAGCCAACCCAAAAAGAAAACCCAGAATCACGCTTAGTATCGCCTGCGCCAGCACCGTCAGGTAGAGATCGGTATTGCGCGCGCCGAGCGCTTTCAACATGCCATATTCCCGTCGGCGCGAGAGCGTGGATGTGTATACGGTCAACGCCATCACCGCCAACCCAATGAGAAAGCCAATCAGATTCATGATGGTGATCACATCCGTGCTCATGTCCTTGATTACCTGACGCTCCTGCGCGGCAAAGTCGTTTCTTGTCTGGGCGGTGACATCCCTGACCTGAGTCTGGATGCGGGCAGCCACAGCTTCTGGAGATTCTCCATCGCTCACCTTCACGAGCAGGAAGCTGATGGTATCGTAACTGCCGCGCATCTCTTCAAAATCTTTCATTGATATGAAAGCCACCGAGTTGACCAGGCTTGCCGTTCCTTCAGAAAAACCCGTTACTTTGAATTCATCACCGAGAATCTCGACCTCATCACCCAATGCGATACCGGATTTCTCAGCAACACCGCGGTTGATGATCGCTTCACCTTCAGCGGGCAGACTTCGCCCGGATGAGATATCCCAAGGACCGCCGAGTTCAGTATTTTCCGGCAAGCCGATAATGTATGCCAGATTTCTTTCATCGCCCGCCACCACGTTGTTCGTCAGATATAGGATGGGCGAGACCGAGGCAACGCCGGGAACGAACTTTACTTTCCTTGCAACGGAATCTGGCAACGACGAAGAGGCCATGTGCATGTTGCGCACATCAGCCTGCGAGACCCAAATATCTGCGCCACTGTATTCAATGTAAGCTGTGACCTGCCGTTCGACGCCGGTAAAAATGGCATCCAGCGAAAGGATGAGCAGCAATGCCAGGGCTACTCCGCCGACGGAGATGACCAGACGGACCTTGTTCTGAAAAAGGTTGCGGAACGCCAGCCTGATCATTTGCGGAAGACCTCCGCCGGCGCAAGACCGGCCATCACGCGGGTCGGGAAGATGGAGGCGATCAGCGCCATGCCCAGGCCGGCAAGCAACGCCTGCACGCTATCCACAGGATCAAAGACAATCAGGAATTGAGGTCGGGCAGACATAATCCATTGAGCCGCGCCGTTCGCCAGCAAGATACCGAGCGCTGATCCGGCTATCGATGCGAACAACGCCTGCGTCACCACGATTTGATAGAGAAAGCGATTCTTCGCTCCGATGGCTTTGATGACGCCATACTCGCGTTGACGCTCAACCGTGGCGGTGTAGATGATCAACCCAACGATCATCGTCCCAACCAGAAAGGCAATGCCGACCATCAGCTTGAGCGGCGCCGAGAAAATATTGGCGAACAAAATGATGTCATTAGCGGACATATCCTTCTTGGTGAGCGCGTTGACCCCGGATATATTGTTTAATCGCCGAAGGATGTCATCCAAACTTGCGCCGTCCGAGGTTGTCAGCAGAAGAAAGCTGGTCGCATTCGGAGCCAGCAGTAAATCCTCTGCATCTTGTTTACGAACAAAGAAAAAACTGGTCATCCAAGAAGTAGTGCCGCTCGACAAACCGACGATGGTGAAATCTTTTCCCATCACTTCGACCTCATCTCCAAGTTTTAGATCATGGCGGTCAGCGAAAATACGATCAAAGACTATTTCTCGTTTCGAGCGCGGCTCACTTCCTGAGATCAGTTCCCATGGCCCGCCGCCCAGCTTCGGATCATATCCGATCATGTATGCAGGTTGTTTTTTTTCATGCAGGTCGAGAATGACAAACTGCGAGAGGATCGGGATCGCTTCGTCCACGCCTCGAATTGTTTCTGCTTTCTGAATGATTCCCTCTGGCAGCAAGGAGGTTGCCCCGAGCAGATTGACCACATCTTCCTGAGCCAGGATGATTGAGCCGGGTGAATTGTCTATGTACGAAGTGATCTGGCGATTCATCCCGGTCAGAAAGCCTTTGAGTATAAGGATCAACATGACAGCCAATGCCACTCCGCCGATGCTCAATGCCAGTCGGGTTTTGTCTTGAAAGAGGTTACGGCGCGCAAGGGACATGGTCAAATTCCTTTCAGAGTGACGAATTTATCCATGTTTCCAATATAGCACCCCCGTCCTCAGGGCATAAGCGCAAATCAGCGCAACTAATATAGGCAAAACTACCTATTTAAAACGAAAGCCCGACGAGTAAGAGCCGGGCTTGATCCAACCAGAATGTGACGCGGTCTGAACTAAACTAGCTGTGTCTGGACACTGGGCTATAAGCCTTATTTATAAGAGGGGCAATTCCAGCAGCGACGTAGAAGAATCCCGAGAACCACTCCTCGTAATGGAAATCGTTGAGCATCTCTTGGAACGATACCCATGGCCGTCGCAACATATCTTCAGCCGCACCATACCCTAATAAATCTGCCAACCAGTTAAAGGGACGGCCATACCAGCGCGTACTACGTTTGGCATCGCCAATTACCAGCCATCCACCTGGTTTAACGTGTGCCACCATACGGTCCAGCGCACCGTGATAATCGGGAATGACACCGATTGCCAGAGTGCACAAGGCAGCATCAAACTTACGTTTCAGGTCTATACGAGCTGCATCACCTCGGATCAACTCCACATTTTTCCACCCTTCGCGTTTAACGCGCTCTCGGGCTCGGTCCAGCATAGCAGCAGTGTAATCCACTCCTACCAGCTTTCCGGAGGGACCGATTTTTTCAAGGATCAACGGGAAATTCCGACCCGTTCCACAGGCGATATCAAGAACCGTTTGACCAGGTTGCAAGTGAAGACAACCGATAGTTTCCCTGCGAAGACGTTTCTCATTACCAAGTAGGTAAATTGGGGTTAACCACTCGTACACCTTGGCCCAATTTTGATAAGTGTGCTCAATAGCAGTTTGATCGAAGCTACTCATGGGAAAGTTCCTCCTGAAAGGTTATGGAGAAGAGCTGGATCAGACGACAGGTTTACTTGCCCGCACAAACCCAATGATCAGAAAGCGAGCGTCCAGTTGCTCCACTTTTTCAAACCCCGCCTGCCTCATCAGTTTTGGCAGATCCTCGATCCCAAATTGAACCCCATGACCATGATGAAATAACAGCGAAGTGAAGAACCTCTTGAACGATGATGTGCTTGGGCGTACCACGTCCGCGATCAAAATCCGCCCGCCCGGTTTGAGCACACGCCAGATTTCAGCCAGTCCCTCGACCTGTAAATGTTCAGGCAGATGGTGCATCATCAGACTGGAAGTTACCACATTAAAGGTTGCATCAGAAAAAGGCAGGGACTCGATCACACCGACTCTAAAGTCGATCTCAATCCCCGCCTGTTGCGCTTTTCGGCGGGCAGCGGCGATCATCTCCGGGTCAGGGTCAATGCCTGCCACGCTTCCATTATTTCCAACCTGTTGTTTGGCTGGGATAGTCACGCCACCGGTACCGCAGCCGACGTCAAGAGCAGTTTCACCGGACTGAAGCAGAGCATGGTTCACGGTCATGAAGCGTAGTCGGCGAGCTTGACCAAGGGTCATGATATTTACTAATCCATCATAAAATGACGCCCACTTGACCAAGTGCCCTTCTGTAGATGCCGCGGATTCGGGGCTATGTGTATGAGTGTGCATTTTGGACCTCTTCATTTACATCAGGTGTTTATTCATTTAGTGTTGCGGTATCTTGTGGAAGCGCAGCATAGCTTCCAGCATGTTTGGCGCATAGATCACGGCCAATGCACACAAAGCCACCACAACGATCACAATGATTACGGTAACGACTTTCTTGTTCATTTTATTTTTCTCCTGGGGGTTATTTCGCCTTACAAGTATGCGAGGGCTTCGCGAACGGTCAGATGGGCAGCTTGGGATGCGGGTGCCAGCGTAGCCAGGACCGCGCCAAGGATGACCACGAGAATCCAAATGGCTATTCCCTGTGCCGATACCTCGAACGGTATGGGCGTGCCGAGGAATAAATTGCCAAGACCTGCACCCATAGCCCATGTGAGGGCCATGGCAGGAATGACTGCAACCACACAGCTTACCGTCACTATAAAAACACCCTCGAATACCACCAGGCGCTGGATCCTAGAGCCAGACGCACCGATGGCTTTCATCACGCCGAACTCGCGGGTACGTTCAATGATGTTAGTGCTCATGGTCGAGCCCAGACCGATCAAACCGACGATACCGATAGTAGATGCAATGAGCAAAATCACTCCGACCAGGATGACTGAATGTCCTTCGGTTGACTCGACCACGACATCAATCGAGCGCGGTTCCTGATATTTTATACCGGCTTCGGTGAGCGCCTGAGCAACTGCCTGACCGGTGGAAACTCGCGCGTCCTTATCATGTTGATTGGTTATGATACGGATGACGTTAGCTTGGTCCTGTCGGCCGCTTGCGCGTTCAAAGCCCTTTTGGGTAACACAAGGGCAACTTCCGCCCATCCCACCTGTTATCCCGATGACACGCCAGGTAGTTGGGCGATCCTCCACTGACAGCTGAACGTTATCGCCGACCTTCAAGTCCGGCATTGTTTGGCGGATGGATGGAGGCAGAACAACGGTGTCTGTGTCATCTGGATTGAGCCAGCGGCCTTCAGTGATCGGTGGAGGAATCAGCATGGAAGTCGATGGAGGAACGGCACTGAGACCCAGTGAGCCGTGCCCTTGATCTGGATAGGTGCGCGTCACGTTAATTTCCCCCGTGTTCTGGATACTGGTCGCAATAATATTCCAGGTTTCGATGCGGCTGACACCGGGGACCTTTTCGACGATGGCTGTGAGCTTGTCGGAAGATGCAGGTTCACCAAGCCGTATTTCAACGTCCCAGCGTTGTTCGTTGTAAATCGTATAGGGTATCGCCTGGAAGCCTGCCATCACGTTGAAACCGCTGACGAATATCGCTCCACCAGTCGCAAATAATCCAACTGATAGGAACAATCGTGCCTGTCGCCGAAATAGGTTGCGAAACGCTGCCAGGAGTGTACGATCTATACGGTCCAGTCGACCTAACCAGCTGAACAATCCGGTTATGATGCGCCCCGGCTGTTCAGCAACTCCACGTTCATCCAGTGCCTCGCGTACGGTTCGGCGGCTGGCTTGTAGCAGCGGAGGGAGCGCGATGAGAAGCGGTACGAATACCCCGGCAAGTATGACTGTTCCCAATACCCACCATGGAATACTGAGACTGGCGACGTCAATGTTTAGGGCACTGCTGAGGATCATCTGAGCCAGGGTGCGGCCCAGGATCATCCCGGGAACAAGGGCGAGAACCGTGGCTAAGACCGACACCAGCAGTACCATGATCATATACAACTGCAAGATGCGACTGGAACGAGCGCCAATCGCTTTCATCATACCAATCTGAGGTATCTGCTGTGTCAGCAGGCCATTGAACATGGTAGCGATCAGGACGGAACTCAAGATGAGCGATAAAAGGCCGAAGGCTGATAATGCACTGAGTACTGTGTAAGATATCGCCTGATGAGGATGCTCATACGGTGTTGGCACAGCCACTTGCTTGATGGTTATGCCGGGCGTAGCTTTGAGCCGATCAACAAAACTTAGCGCGGTACGCACAATCGTCTCACGATCACGGCTTGGTACTGCCAGCCCGGGTCCGTCGGCAACGGTGATGACCAACTGGTCCAGTGCCGGTGGTTTACCTAGTAATGGCAATGTGTTCGACTGAATATAACCAACTCCCGCTTCTTGACCGGCTAACGCCAGGCTTTGATCATGCACGGAACCTGTGACAATCAGCTGGGTTGGCCTGCCATCGAAACCGAGGACGTCCACCTTATCGCCCACCTTCAGCTTCAGTGATTCAAGCGTCGATCGCTCGATCAGAATGCCATCCGGCGGGGGCGGCCAACCAGCGCCTTGTTCAATTTTGAATGTGGCAATTCGCATCGGATCAGATGCCGCAGCTACGAAGAGTTGAAGTGATTTCAAACCGCCGCTCTCTTTTTGGAGCTTGACATTCGTTACCTGACGCATGGTGGCGTCGATCACCCCGGGTTCGGCTTTGGCCGCGGCAATGAACTCATCGGTCTTATCGGGCATGACCCCCGGCTCCAGCGTAATACGAGCGGAGGCAGGGTTCGTGCTGCTGTATCCGCTGACTGTATTGGATTGCACCAGAGTACGGGCGTACCACATGCCACTAAAGACAATCAAGCTGACGCTAATGGCTATGACCATCATCACCATCCGCTCCCAGGTTGTTTGAAAATCGCGCAGTAATTTGATAAATAGTAGTGGTGTCATGGCCGCCTCACCTTTGAGTATCGTCGGCGACGCGGCCATCTACCAGCGTCACCTGTCGGTTCGTGTAACTGCTGATATCGCGCTCGTGAGTTACGATGATAATTGTGCGTCCTTCAGCGTTCAGTTTGGCGAACAATTCCAAGACTGACGTTCTGGTAGCCTCATCTAAATTGCCAGTCGGTTCGTCAGCCATCAAGATTGGCGGATCGTTGGCCAACGCTCGCGCAATGGCCGCCCGTTGTTGCTGACCACCTGATAGAGCGTTGGGTAATTTGTCAGCCTGATCTGCGATACCAACTCGTTCCAAAAGCTCCAAAGCCTTGACGCGCCGTTTGGCGGCTGGGATGATCTCTGCAAAATCCATCGGCAGCATCACGTTCTCAGCCACCGTTAAGGTCGGCAACAACTGGAAGAACTGGAACACCAGCCCCACATTCCTGCCACGCCATTCTGCCAGCCTCGACTCCGTGAGTAAACCAAGATTGGTTTCAGCAATAATGGCTTCGCCTTTTGTAGGCCGGTCAATGCCTGCCAGGAGGTTCAGCAACGTTGTCTTGCCGCTGCCGGATTTTCCGACAACGGCAATGAACTCTCCTGCCTGGATGCGCAGGTTGATGTCTTGAAGCGCAGTAAAGGATCCGGAGGGAGTTTCGTAGTCTTTCTGCATCTGGCGCAGGTCGATGATATGGTTCTCGCGGTGCTGTGAGCCCCGCTTCTTAGTTGCATTTTGTTGCAAGGGATAGGTTTGCATCATTATTCCTTTCATAATTATCAGAACTTTTAATTCGTTATTGAACTTTTTGTCCTGCAACGTTATAATGTGTGGGTATGGTTTAGTCAACAACCAAATCAACAAGAAAAGTTCCTTTATGAACTAAAATGCCGAAATTGTACGGAAAGAGGTGAAAGAATATGCCCCAAAACGATCTGGACCGAAGGGTACAGAAGACCCGAAAACTCTTACAAGATGCTTTGATTGAGTTGGTCGCGGAAAAGAGTTACGAATCGGTCTCGATACGAGAGATTCTGGAAAGAGCCAATGTAGGACGCTCTACTTTTTATGCGCACTTCCAGGATAAGGATCAACTGCTACACAGCATTCTTGATCGTCTCGATGAACTTTTTGAGCAGCATGAAAAACTGTTCCTGGATGCAAAGAAAAACCTTGGTAACGCTGACATTATGAATCTGACCCACGAATTTTCCCCTACAATTAGCTTGTTTCAATTTGTTGGGCAAAATCATCGCTTCTTCAAACCCATGCTGGGGAATCACGGTTATGGCATATTCGCCAAGCCTGTCTACGATTATGTGTTTGCTCATGTACACGGTTTATTCACCAAACCTGTCCACAATGATGTAGTTGCTAATATGCACGAGTCTTTCAAAATATTGAAGTCACATGAGAAGTATGGTTCACTCGAATCCGAAATTGCGGCCCATTACTTTGTCAGTGCATTAATGGGCCTATTGGTATGGTGGGTTAAGAAAGATATGCCCTGTACAGCGGAAGAGGTAAATAGGCTTTTTAGACAACTGGCAATACCAAGCTTCGAACGAGTCCTAGCAGCAAATCATGAGACCTAATATTAAGAAGACACCATGCCTTCTTGATTCTCCTTGTCTGCCTGGTTATCCTATTTTGAGCGGTAAGCGAAATATGCTACTGTTTTTCTGCGACGCTTCCGTGACCTGCGCACCACCTTTACCGAAGCCGACAGCACCATCCTGTTCGACGTGCTGCGATTATCTGGCTGGGGCGCAGATCGCGCGGGTACAAGATGGCTGGAAAAGCGCCAACCCCATACGCTCGAAAACCTAGCGCAGACGTTCCGCCGCTTACAGCGTGTTGCAATCTGCGATGCCTTTGGGTTAAGGGGCAGTGAGTAGGCGCTTATATTAAAGTTGTATCTTTTGCGTGGCTTTTTCCATGGAAATCCACCATTGCCATCCAATGAGGGCCATGATGAGTCCTCCAATCAGGCTCAATATGGAAATCGTCAAAGTTGCATCAAACCAGAAATTGATGGGAAAGAGTCTGATTAGTGCATCAGAGTAGGAAAACAGCCATGAACCCGGTTTGAAGAAAAACAGGTGGAACGTTTCAAACCAAAATTGCCAGGCAAAGAGTGCCAACAATGCGATAGTCAGGATAAGCCCTGAAGTTAGAAGACCTCCTGATTGGATCGCCGAGGCAAGCGCCTTCCGCTCTCCTGATTTCCAAAGGACGAAGCCCAGTAATATGAGCAGAATGAACGTGGCGAGCCAGACGCGCAAAACGGATTGAAAGACTGCTTGAACATCTGCCATGTGCATCACTTCGCGCGGATTGTAAACCGGCGCACCATTCAGTGTCTGAATTGAGAGTGCGTCGCTGGGAAGATGAGCGCGCACATAATGTATGTTCGACGATGCAAGATCGAAGCGCTCTTGTTGAGTGAAACCAAACGAGTCAGGCGGAAAACTGGCTTTTCCGTATTCGAAAGCCAGATACGAATCAGTAGCCAGTATCTGTACTGCGCCACCCACAATGAAAATGGTGATAAGCGAAATGATGAGTAATTTCAGGATTTGAGTCAATCGGTTTGGCATAGTACCTCTCTTCAATGCAGGGATAAATCTCCTTTACAGGGAGATCGTTTCGACAGATTGTATGAGATTCGTGGAGAATACCGAAGCGCGGTTTTGCCTGTTCGCGGATAAGTGCTTTGGCTTATCAAGGATAGGCGCGCGTAAGCCAATCCTGCGGGTTGACCTGTACACCGCCAACCCAGACTTCCCAATGCAGGTGCGGCCCCGTCGTGCGACCTGTTGCTCCACCCAGCCCGATCACTTGTCCCGGTTGAACCATGTCGCCGGGTTGGACAAGGGTTTTCGAAAGGTGATCATAGGCGGTATAAACTCCCCAACCATGATCAATCACCACAACACCCCCACGCACAGTTAATTCGCCGGTGTAAACAACTTTGCCGGGCGCACTGGCATAAAGTTCAGTTCCAGTCTGGCCGCAGAAATCCAGACCGCTATGGAAATAATCATAGGTGCTGCCGTTATATGAGCGCCGATTGCCAAATAGGGAAGGCCAACATTTAGTGAATTCTGGCGGCACGGGGCTGGCGAACAGATCATCCCACATCTTTTCAGGCGTGACGGGTACGCCCAATGATACCCACAGTTCGCTTTCGGGTCCTGTCACTGCCGGGTCCACGGTGACTGGGTCAACTTGCAGGCTGGGATCGTAAGTGAAGTTCGCATTCTGAACGAGCACATCTTGTGAAAAAGCGAAGCGTTCTCCGCCGGGTAGTTCACCCGCCAATGTCAGGAGATAAAGACCGGGCGATATCATGGCATGGATGCCTTGCAAGGCAACATAGCCGTAATCCTGAGGGAAAAAATTCAGGGTACGATCAGCCAGCGAACCGCCCATCGCAATACCCGGCGGTGCATAGACTTTGACGGCCGTCGTCCCACCCTGGATCATGAATAGCGGATCAACCTCGACCTTTGTAATTGGCTCCGGTAAACCAGTTGGCGCATCCGTTTGAGAGTTACCGGCAACGCGAAGCGTATCCCCCGGCAGACCTGCCCATGTGCCTTGCAAATTATTATCCAGAGTCAGCGACCAAACATCTTCGCCACGCAATACCGCGAGTTCCAACAAGGACTGGCCAGAGGTCAGTCCAGCCCGTCCAGCGAAAGATGAACTTTGATTTTCTGTTACTGGAACAATCAGAGTCGCGCCAGCATATAGTTCTGCGGGGCTGATGAAGCGATTCAGTTGGGCTAAGGCTGTATCTGAAAGATTATAACGACGACTCAAACTGCGAAGGGTCTCGCCATAAGATACAGTAATTGTATCCAGACGACTGTTTACACCATTCAAGCCGGGGATTACCAAACGAGCGCCAGTCACCACTTGTCCTGGATCGCTGATATTGTTCGCTTGTTGCAAGTCTTCGAGGGTTACTCCAAAACGTGCCGCAATCTCCCAAAGCGAATCGCCTTCCTGAACGATGTAATATGGCTGATCCTGTCCACCATCCTGGGCTGTAACCGGTGAATAAATAACCAGCGGAAGAACGACAGCGAGCGAAATGAATAAAAGTTTGGATAATCTCATTGCATCTCGCACTATAAATTTTGATATGGCACAATCTTGAAAAGATCATCATGGGTGCGCAGAAGGGAGATCAGGCGATGCAGTCGTTGGCATTGCACAGCCACCAGTACACGGCGTCCACTGTCCCGCTGAACAGCGCGGACGATATTCTCAACCAACTCTTTATTCTGTCTTTCCCATGCGGCGCGATCCTTGGCAGTCCAAAGCGATTCGGTCAACCAACAAACTGTATGGCAGAACACGCCGAACCATGGCCCGTTGACAGTCTGCACATCGTCGGCTTGGACCTGCCCCCATTGCAGAAGCCGGTTGAAGGTCCGCACGAGGCGGCGCCTCGAGCCAGAATTTGGCATGAAATCGGTATATCGCTCCGGGGTCGGCGCGACCGGAATCAGAACAATATCTGTTGAAGCGATCACAGGCGCCAGTGCTTCACGGACTTCGATGGATGCTTGTGAAAAATCCTCGCGCTCCCATGTCTGCAAAGTGATCTCGGCGCACAGCAGGTCAGGCGCAAGATCGGCGACAACCTTACGCAGACAATCCAGGTCATAAGCAATGGGCTGTCTATGAAGGTCAGACATCGTTCCGAGGATAGCGAGACGGGTTTGGGAAGAAGATCTCATTTTCAAAAAGGATAACGCCGAACTCGAATAAGGAGAAGCGCAAAGCCGCTTGAAGTCATCAAGTAAAACTACCTGACTATAGTCCCGATGCTCTTCGGGATTTTGACAGCCACCAGCATGGCTTCGGTGCGCGAATGCACGCCCAACTGCGAATAGATATTTGCCAGGTGACCTTCCACCGTGCGGACGCTCAGATAAAGCCGCGCCGCAATCGTCTTGTTGCTCAGCCCCTGCGCGAGCAATTCGAGGATCTCGCGTTCGCGATCAGTCAGCGACCCGATGATTGATTTCTGTGATTCGGTTAGAGAGGATTTTTCCTGACGCTTTTGCAGGATAGCCGTTACCAGCGAGGGACTGAGATACTGCTCGGCGCGCGCTACCTGGCGGATGGCGATACCGAGCGCCGCCGGCGGTTCATCCCTGGACAAAAGGCCTGTTACCGTTTCTGGAAGCGACTCAAACCCTGCGGCTTCAGTCAGTAGCAAAATAGCTGTATCGGATGAAACAGATGGTAAATCATCACTGCCTCCTTGCGCATCCCAGACCAAAACCTGCGGAGTCTTATCCAGTGGAACGACGCGCAAACCCGGCAGGCTGGCGATCAACGCCGCCAGCCCAGCCCGGTCTAGTTCACGACCGCCGCCAACCGAGACTGTGATTTCGTGAAGCATCATTTCATCATTTTACTTCAAGAAGTTTAATCGCCTCTCCCCTGTCATTTTGGATATGGATAACTAATTCATGTAATAGGCTTTATGCGGCAATAAGTTTGTCTTGCTGTATTGCCTTCCACTCTTGCGCCGGTATTTTTGGTATATAGCCAGTGTCTACATCCCTCTGACATATTTCAGGCGCACGCAACCAGGGGTGATGATCTACACCATCCAGAACATGAATCTGCCAATTTTTCCGCCCATTTGCCAGGGCCATCGCGCCAGTCAGCGGAGCGGTATCGTCCTGATCGCCGTGAATGCACAGAACAGGAAGATCGCCGAGCGTGTCTGCATCTTTTTTTGCGTCGTAATTGCAGATGACTTCCCAGAATGATGAAGTAAATGAGCGCCAGGAATGCTTAACAATATCGGCAGCGACTTCGCGCGGGAGATCGCGCCGAAAGTAAGGCATGAGCCGCCCGAACACGCGGCGGGTGATCATACAGATGACAGCGGCCAGCGCCATGTTCGAGAAGAACCATCCAAGTGGAACGGGTTGGCTGCTGAAAAAACGCCGGGCTTCTTTCGCCCCGCCAAAGAAGGGGGTGCTTAATAACACAAGGCTTTCCACCTGTTCGGGATGATGCGCGGCGTAAGCAATGGAAAGCAATGTCCCCATTGAATGGCCGATCAGCACGAATCGCTTTTCGTTTTTCAGGGTCTGGTAGAGCGCATCCACATGGCGATCAACGGTGTAGCGCGACCAGGATTTGGGCGAATCGCCGAAGCCGAGCGGATCCACCAGCAGGATGCGATACTTCTTTTCGAGCGCGCCCAGACGTCCCTGCCAATAGCGCGTGGTCCCGCTCAAGCCGGGGATGAAGGCCAGTGTTGAGCCAGCAGGCACACCTGATTCAATGGAATGCAGTAAATTTGATTTCATACAACCAACCTCTTATTATCCTGTTGAACACATTAGGTTCCATACAAATCGGCGCGGTTGAACGGCACACTGCTTTTACCTTCAGGCGTTATCTTTGCCAACAGGGTTTGATTGACGTTGACGCTGCCCGACTCAAATCCGTATGCCGAAGCGGACATGTACAACCGCCACGTGCGGTACGTGACTTCATCAGAGGCTTTCACTGCTTGTTCTCGGCGCGCCGCCAGACGATTGACCCAGTGACGTAATGTGAGTGCATAATGTTCGCGCAGGTTTTCCACATCGCGCACTTCAAAGCCCGCGTTCTCAGCCATCACATTGACCTCGCTGACCGGCATCAATTCTCCATCGGGGAAGATGTATTTTTGTAAGAAAGTACCGCGTCCAAGGATGCGCTCCTGGACAAAGCTGTGTCGGTCTTCCTCTGTGCTCGCGCGGCGCGAGATGCCATGATTGAGAAACAGTCCGCCGGGCTTGAGCAGGCGATAAACCTGATCAAAATATTCGGGCAGATGGCTTCGACCCACATGCTCGAACATGCCCACACTCACGATTTTGTCGAAGGACGCGTCGCCGAGGTCGCGGTAATCCTTCAGTTCAACGGCGACCCGCCCCTGAAGTCCGGCCCGAGCGATTTGTTCATCCGCGTATGTTTTTTGATTTTTGCTGAGCGTCACGCCCAGCACATCCACGCCGTAATTCTTCGCGGCGTAGCGCGCCAGCCCGCCCCAGCCGCAGCCGATGTCGAGCAATCGCTCACCAGCCTGCAATCGCAGTTTGCGGCAAATGTGTTCCATCTTGCGTTCCTGCGCGGCGTCGAGGTCTTCTGTGCCAGTGGGAAAGTAACCGCAGGAATATTGCAGGTTGCGGTCGAGCCACAGCGAATAAAAATCATTGCCGACATCATAATGATATTGAACCGCGACGAGATCGCGTTCACGCGAATGGACTGCGCCACGCAGTTGAGCGGGTCCGCGCCCCTGCGCTCGCGCGGGACCCGAGGCTGGCAGCGCGGACAAGCCGAGTCCAATGCTGACGATTTCTCCCATTGAAAAAGAGCGTGTCGCAATTGACTCCATCAGCGAGAATGTTGAAAAGATATCGCCTTCGATGTCGAAATCGTTCAGGATAAAGGCTTCGCCCAGTGAGAGTTCGATGGGCGTTCTAAACATACGCCGCAGCGCGCCTGCATGATTCAGCACGAGCTGAAATGATGGGCGGCCATCCGCAGGCAGTTCCGTCCCATCCCACAGACGCATCCCGAAGCGGCGCGGCGCTGGAAAGAGACGTTCGAGCAAATCCATTGTGCGATGGATTGCAGGATCAACAGCTGAAATTAATATATTTTGTGACATGGCAGGCTCCTTTCTTTGACCTATTCAATGAAGTTTATTTATCTTTCCTTCGCTTTTCCTTACGAGTGACGACGATGAGGCACTTGCGTTAATTTCTTTGCCTTTTCTCCGAGTTCAGGCCTGGCATATAGCTTTAGATTGTGCTCGAATTCCGTCTGGCAGCGCGGACAGCAAAGGAAGTAATTCACACCTTCATACTCGATGACAATGTGAGCCTTTCCGCGTTGAAGCCGCTTGCCGCATACGGGATCTTTGAATAACATGGGAGCAACTCCTTGTGACTCTTAACTTACGATGGCGTATGAAGTCTTGTCTTTAGTGACAGCCGCCGGAATGTCCGGCATGTTCGTTCTTATCCTTATTTGCTTCGTCAGGGTCCGATGCTGCGCCGGACTGGTGTCCGGCATGACCGCCGTGCCCGCCATGGCTGCCGTGCATAAAGAAATGACTGCCGATCATCAAAGCAAAGAAGCCATAATATGCAACGGTATTGATTGCCACATTGAAAACGAAGATGGCAATCAGGGCGGCGATCAGACCCAAGCCTAGAAACCAGACGATGGGCGGAATACGCACGGGACGATCTGTTAGTGAGGGATGAGATTCCATTTTTTACTCCTTTGAAAGCAATTTGCTTCCAAAATGAGTCTAAAGGATTTGAGGTTGGAGAGTGAGAGGCGTTTGGCCTATTTCGTCATGCGCCGTTCGGCTGATGGCTTGATCAGACTGATACAAGTGCTTGGAACGCATTCCCCCGCGACTACATGTAAGACAGGACAACGTCCTGCCTTACGCGTTGGATGAAACGATCTGGACGCGCGTACCCTGACCCGGCAGATGCAGATAATCCGTATCCGGCGGGAGGGTGGGCCTGCTCCAGCGATAAATGAATTTCGCGGCTTCTGATGGAAGATTCACGCATCCGCGGCTGCGCGGACGGCCATAGTCATTATGCCAGTACGTGCCGTGAAACGCGTCGCCGTTCCCAGTAAAGAACGAAACCCATGGTACACCCGGCAGGTCATAGATATTATCAACCGCGTCGCCCTGATTGGTCATGTGAATGGACGGGCCTTTGTGATATGTGCTGAAATCGCCAAGCGGAGTCCCGGATCCTTTGGCGCCGCTTGAGCAGCGCACCGACAGCACCATCTGCTCTCCTTCAAAAACCGTGACCAGTTGCGTGGCGAGGTCTACGTGGATAAATTTATCGGCGTCGGGCACATTCGGAGAAAGCAGAATCAGTTCATCGTCCGGGATGAGGCGCAGGTTATACGTCGGCACGTAAAATGATTTTTGCAGGAAATTGTCATAGATCTCGTACCAGGCGCTTTTTTCTTTGCGCGTCACAACAACTTTCTTTACCCAGTGTGTACTACTGTAATATAAACGATAGCCCTTCTTGGCGAAGATATAAGGCGTAAGCCGTGTATCAACAATGGGGACGACAATCTCGCCCAGCTGGCCCGCCGCAGGAATATCAAAGACCGTTTTCTGGAAACGAGTTTCCACAGGCTGGAGCCAGCCTGAATAGGTATAGCCGTTATCCACCTGATACCAGATTTTGTTGTACGGATTGCCATAGCCTTCGTCGCCTTCCACTTCGGCAGTGATATTCACTACCTGATCTTTGCCAAAAATCTGGATCTGCTTCGCGTTGAATGAGGGTGAGTCATATAGCGTAATGCCGCTCAACGTGACGCGTCCTTGTGAAGCTGGAGGCGCGGCGAAGGCGCGGTCAAGGCGCAGTTCGGAAAGTGCGAGGCCGAGCGCGCTGCTTGCGGCAAGTTTGAGGAAGTCGCGGCGGGAAAGTTGTTTTAAGGATTCCATAAGTAATTATTCGTAACCTGCAAAACAATAAAACAAAGGTGATTACAAATTATATTTGGAAAATAATCATCGAGACCAGCGCCATTTGACCCATCCGTCCATGCGCAGTTTGACCTGTTGTTTCCATACCATGCAAACCTCCAAATTAGATACGCATAATAGCCTATTTGAACAATACGCCTTTTAGCGCTTGTGAAAACAGACACAGAATTCGATAATCAAAATTAATGAAGCGCATCTTTCCGATTGGGCTTATCGGGTTGGGAATCCTGTTGATTTTCGGCACATTGGGCTGGTTATATTTTGATAACCTGGTTAACCATCCCGTGGCCGTTCCTTTGCCAGACCAGATCGCAGGTCTGCAAATGACCGATTACACAACTGGTGCTCAAGCCGCAGCACAGTTTGAAAATCTGCACAATAAACAATTTCCGTTGACTTCGGGGGCGATTGGTATCTACGGAGATTCCGAGATCACCCTATGGGCGGCTGGGGCTCCTTTGAACTTCATGGCCGCTCGCATGGTGAATGCGATGGAAGAGAAAATTGCAAAGGGAAACTCTCCATTTACACCCCTTGAACAATTCACTGAAGGCGCTCGCACAATCTATGTTTTGGAAGGCATGGGGCAAATGCATTACTACTTCCAATCCAAAAACATGATCGTCTGGCTGGCCGCTGACCCGGCTGTCGCCGATATTGCCATACAACAAATCCTGGAGGCTTACCCATGAAAAAATCACACCTATGGATCATGATCTTATGCTGTTTGATCCCGATCGTTGGGCTTGCGGCGGTATTTCTTTTCAATATCCCCCTGAGCAATGTGCTGCTGTACGGCCTGATCCTGCTCTGCCCGCTTTCGCATTTGCTGATGATGAAATATATGGGGCATGATCATTCCACCACAGAGAACCATTCCCAGCATCAACATCATTCAGGTCCCATGACTGCTCCCACAAAAGAGAAGTAACCATGACCCAGTTGCCCCCAAACGAACAGGAAGTTCAATCACCGCCGGCCACTGGCAACAAAAGGATTGGGGTCATCATCACCTTCGCAGTGATCCTGACGCTCCTCGGCCTGTTGGCCTGGGGATTGAAAAAGGCGCAGGCAGGACCGCTGGATAATGGATTGGCGCCCGATTTCACCATCACAGATTTTGATGGCAGAACTGCTACGTTGAGTGAACTGCGCGGTCAGGTAGTGGTCATCAACTTCTGGGCCTCGTGGTGTCCGCCCTGCCGCGAAGAAGCCGCGTATTTGGAAGAGACCTGGCGCAAATACGAGGATAAAGGCGTCGTGTTCATCGGCGTCGACTACGTGGACACCGAAAAGGAAGCGCTCGCCTACATTGACGAATTCGACATCACCTATCTCAACGGCCCGGACATCGGCACGCGCATCTCCCAGGCATATAACATTCAGGGCGTGCCAGAAACGTTCTTCGTCGCCAAGAACGGAGAATTGCGCGGCGTCCACATCGGCCCGATGAAATCCCCTCAACTCGATGAAAAGATCGAAGAATTACTTGCAGAACAATACCCATGAAAACTGGAGCATTCCATGATCGCTGATATCGGTTTGATCGCCCTGACCATTGCATTTATCTTTACTGTTTACGCCACTTTCGCCTCCGCTTATGGCGGGTGGCGCGGACGCTGGGATTTGGTTGAGAGCGCCCGCAACGCCTCCCTGCTGGCTTTCCCATTTCTCACGGTCTCGGTCATCGTGATCGTGTATTCCCTTTACGTGCTTGATTTCTCCCTGGCTTATGTCTACGATGTTTCCAGTCAGGCCATGTCGCCCTTCCTGCGCATGGCTGCCCTGTGGGGCGGACAGCAGGGTTCGATCCTCTTCTGGGCCTGGATGATGGCCGGCTTCGTCGCGGCTGTCTTATTGCGAAAGTGGGACCGCGACCGCGAGATGATGCCCTACTTCACCGCCACGGCCATGTTGACCACGGCTTTCTTCGTGGGTGTGGTGTTGTTCATCGCCAATCCGTTCGTGCGCCTCTGGCACATCGAAGGCGCAGCTGAATTGACTCAAGCCCTCTTTCAGCCAGCCAATTCGATGCCATACTATCCGGAAGATGGCGGCGGCTTGAATCCGCTCCTGCGTCACTTTGGCATGATCGGCCACCCGCCGACCACTTATCTGGGTTTCACAGGATTCGTCATCCCCTTTTCGTTTGCAATTGCCGCGCTGATCACCGGTCAATCACGCGGCGATGAGTGGATCCGCACGACTCGCCGCTGGACATTAGTCGCATGGATATTTCTTTCCATCGGTCTGATCCTCGGCGGACGCTGGGCTTACGATGTACTGGGCTGGGGAGGCTTCTGGGGCTGGGACCCGGTCGAGAATGCCATGCTGATGCCGTGGCTGACCGGCACCGCCTTCCTGCATTCCGTGATGATGACCGAGAAACGCGGCATGATGAAAAGGTGGAACATGGTCCTCATCATCCTGACCTATTCGCTTGCGCTGTTTGGAACCTTCATTACTCGCACCGGCGTAATTAGCTCAGTGCATGCCTTCACCAAGTCCGCGCTCGGGCCGGCCTTCTTTGCTTTCATCGGACTCACCTTCATCGGCTCGGTGACCATTCTCTACCTGCGCTGGGATACGCTCAAATCCGAACATACGCTGGAGAGTTTCATTTCGCGGGAATCGGCATTCGTTCTGCAGAACATGCTTTTCCTGGCGGTCACCTTCGTCGTTTTCTGGGGCACAATCTTCCCGCTCATCAGTGAATTGGTGACCGGCATCAAGATCACGGTAGGGCCGCCTTATTTCCAAAAAGCCACTGGCCCGCTTTTCTTCGTGCTGGTGATATTGATGGGCATCGCCCCGCTTTTAGCCTGGCGCAAGCAGGCTGCCCGTACATTTGGGAAAGCCATTTGGATGCCATTCATCGCTTCACTGGGGATCGCGGGAATCTGGGGATATACCCACCGCATGCACCCCGCTTCCATCCTTGGACTTTGGCTGGTCACGTTTTCTCTGAGCGCGATCCTGGCTGAATTTTGGAAGGGAGTCCAGGCGCGGCGCGTAACACGCGGTGAGAATCCATTGACCGCGCTGTTCAATCTGATCGGACGGAATCACCGCCGTTACGGAGGTTACATCATCCATCTGAGTGTGGTGCTGATCGCGCTGGGCTTCATCGGCGACGCCAACTTCAAGGGG
>Ga0194127_10000563_pt1 | contig 59229 bp, 40 predicted proteins | sample TA2KigC100mmetaG_FD_148624 | JGI IMG/M metagenome (GOLD analysis project Ga0194127, IMG submission 148624) | Freshwater microbial communities from Lake Tanganyika, Tanzania - TA2015036 Kigoma Deep Cast 100m | ecosystem: Environmental > Aquatic > Freshwater > Lake | place: Tanzania: Lake... | reverse complement strand
TTTTCTCGCGGAACTCCTCGTCGATCGGCGGTGGATCCCGGGAGGCCGCCCTGACGAATTGCACGCTGGCAGGAAACATCGCGGACCTCGGCGGAGGGGCCTGTTCGGGCGTTGTGGCCAACTGCATTCTATGGGCGAATCGCGCGCCGCGCTCGCCGAACTGGGAGGGCGCGAGCAACGCCATTACCTACAGTTGCATCGCTCCCGATCCGGGCGGCACCGGGAACATTGCTGCGGATCCGGGCCTGGCCAGCGCAACCCATCTCGGATCGATGTCCCCGTGCATCGGACAGGGAGCTCCGCGGGCGGCAGGGGCGGACATCGATGGCGAACCCTGGGCGGCCACGCCGTCCATGGGCTGCGACGAGGTTCATGCGGGGGCCGTCACGGGCCGGCTCGATGTGGCCATCTCGGCCGCCTTCACGAACGTTGTGGCGGGCTTTGACCTTGAACTCGCCGCGTTGATCGGGGGCCGCACGTCGGAGGGCGAGTGGGATTTCGGGGACGGCGTCACCACAACCCGAGCGCCGGTTGTGCGCCACGCATGGACCTCCGCCGGCACCTACCCCGTGATCCTGACCGGGCGCAACGAGACCCATCCCGGCGGCGTCGCAGCGACCGCCGTCGTCCATGTGGTCGATCAGCCGGTTCACTTCGTGGACGCATCCAGTGCAACTCCGGCCCCTCCCTACACCAACTCGGCCACGGCGGCCGTGACGATCCAGGAGGCCGTGGATGCCGTCACCGTTGCCGGCGCGCTCGTGCGGGTGGCGGACGGAACCTACGATTCCGGCGGCCGTCCGGCGCCCGGCCGGAACCTGACGAACCGCGTCTGCATCCTGATGCCGATGGTCGTCCGCAGCGTCCACGGCGCGGAGGCCGCTGTGATCGTGGGGGGCGCGCCTCACGGCCACAATGCCGTGCGATGCGCGTTCCTGGCCGAGGGGGCGCGCCTGGAGGGATTCGGCCTGGTCGCGGGACGCACTCTGGTGACCGGCGATACCGCCTATGAGCAGAGCGGAGGCGGCGTGTTCTGCGAGCGTGATGCGCACGTCGTGTCCTGTGTGCTTGCCAGCAACTCGGCGGCCTGGGTCGGCGGAGGTTCCTACCGGGGCACGGCCACCCGGTGCGCGATCAAGGCCAATATCGCTGTGAAGGGCGGCGGCGCCTATGGCGCGGTGCTGTCGCAGTGCACGCTGTCCGGCAACCAGACCCTGGCCGACGGAGGTGGCGCCTACGACTGCACGCTCGACGCCTGCGCGGTCTGGGGCAACCGCGCCACGAGCGGAGGGGGCATCGGCGGAAGCATCGCACGGAACAGCACCCTCACAGGCAACGGGGCCTCCTCCTCGGGCGGCGGCTCTGCCGGGAGCGTGCTGGAGAACTGCATCGTGTACTTCAATCGGGCTCCCGGGAATCCGAACTGGCAGGGCGCACCCGGCGCCATCCGATACTCGTGCACGACGCCCGATCCGGGGGGTGAGGGAAACCTCGCCGTCGACCCCCTCCTGGCCGGCATCTCTCACCTGTCGTTCGGCTCCCCGTGCGCAGGGCAGGGAACTCCCCGGACCCTGCCCGGGCTCGACATTGACGGCGAGACGTGGAGCGATCCGCCGTCGATGGGGTGCGACGAGTTCGTGTCCGGCTCGGTCACGGGAACCCTGGGGGTCGCCATCGGAGTCGGCTACACCAACGGCACCGAGGGTGTCGAGCTTTGCTTCACCAACCTTGTCGAAGGACGGACCACCGGCAGCCAGTGGACGTTCGGGGATGACACGACGATCGACAATCGCCCCTTTGTATCGCACACGTGGACAAACGTCGGCACGTACACCGTGACGCTCACTGCGTTCAACGAGACGCATCCCGCGGGAATCGCAACCTCGATCGTCATCACGGTCGGCACCCGGATTCCGGTGGTCTGGCACGTGTGGCCCGACAGCCCCGCCGACGGGCCCGGGCTGGAGTGGTCGAATGCCTGTCACACGATCCAGCAGGCCGTCGACGCGGCCGGGGTTGGCGACATCGTTCTGGTGACCAACGGCGTTTACGCCACCGGTGCGCGGCCCGCCGTGTCCTGGGGCGTCAGCAACCGGGTGGTCATCCTCCGTCCCCTTACGCTGCGCAGCGTCAACGGGCCCGAAGCCACCATCATCGCGGGCCACGGGCCGAAGGGCTTCGATGCGATCCGCTGCATCCATGCGGGCGACGATGGCGTGGTCGTCGACGGGTTCACGCTCACCAACGGCTGCACGCATCACACGGGATTCGAAAGCTCGAGCCAGCTAAGCGGGGGTGGTTTCTGGGGCTCGCCGGGGGCCCTGATCCGGGGGTCGAGGATCCTGGATTGCGCCGCGCACTTCGGCGGCGGCCTGTTCAGCGGCACGGCCAGCAACTGCGTCCTTCGCGGCAACAGCGCATTCCAGGGCGGCGGCAGTCTGGCAGGCACTCTCCTGGACTGTGCCGTATCCTCGAACGCTGCCGTGGATGCCGGGGGCGGGTCCATGGATGGAACGCTCATCGGCTGCACCCTGGAGGGCAACCTGGCCAGCGTCGGGGGGGGGGCGTTCGGGGGCGGGCTGACCCGGTGCGTCCTGAACGGCAACACGGCGCCCAACGGCGGCGGCGGCGCCCACGGGGCCACGCTGCTTCAATGCCGGGTGACCAGCAACCGTACGTCCAGCAACGGCGGCGGGGTCATCGGGTGCACGCTCGGGGCCTGCCTGTTGACGGGGAACGTGGCCCAATACGGAGGCGGGGCGTACTTCAGCGATCTTGTGAACTGCACCCTGGCCGGGAATGCCGCCACCAACGGCGGAGGGGGCGCCGCGTCAAGCTGCACGATGTCCAACTGCATTGCGTGGTACAACGTCGCGCCGGTCGATTCCAACTTCACCGCCGACGTGGTCGGTATCGCACACAGTTGCACCACGCCGGACCCCGGGGGCGAGGGCAATGTCGCGGCGCCTCCCTTGTTCGTGTCGGCCTCGGACTTCCACCTGTCGCTGGCCTCGCCCTGTCTCGATCGGGGCCGGACGTCCGTCCGTCCGACCGCCGCGGACCTGGACGGCCTGCCGTGGCCTCTCGATGGCGACGCGGACACGGTCGCCGAGGTCGACATGGGGTGCTTCGAGAGCGTCCATCCCGCGGCGGACTCGGACGGAGACGGCATCCCGGACGAGTGGGAGCTTCGATATCGGCTCTCGCCGGTCGATGCGGGCGACGCATCGTCCGACACCGACACCGACGGTACGGACGCCGCGACGGAATACGGCGCCGACACGGATCCCCTCGATACGGCCTCCGTGCTTCGCCTCACCACCGTGACCCGGGAGGGCGGCGGCGTGCGGATGTCCTGGATGGGGGGCCGGCAGTCCTGGCAGTTCATCGAGAAGAAGAACGATCTCCTCGCCGGAACCGCGTGGCAGGCCGTCTTCACGAACACCCCGCCGACCGCCCCATGGACCAACTGCCTCGACCTCTCGCCCTTGCCGACCCAGTTCTATCGCATCCGCGCGCGCAGGGAGTGACGCCGAACGGGTCGCGCTTGGCGGGCCCGCGCGGTATCGTCCCGCCATGACATCACTTCGACGGATGGCGGGCGTCTCCGCGGCGTGTGTGGCGTGTGCGGCGCTGCTGGCGGCAGCGGGGGCCGCGGACGGGGGCGGCGTGCCCCGGACGGGGGTGGCGTTCCGCACGGCGGACGCGGGCCTGCAGGGGCTCTTCGACGCGGCGGAGGCGAAGTGCGCGTCGAACGTCGTGCAATTCACGTCGTCGATGCGGATCCTGGTCGAGGGCGGCGGCTACAACAACGCGTGGATCGAAACGCAGCCGATGGGCGGCGAGATGTACGCGAAGCGCGACATCGAGGTCGCGCTGAACAACCAGGTGATCTTCCTGCATGGCCAGCGCGCCGACGGGCGGCTGCCGGGCATGGTGGTCTCCACCGCCGCCGCCCTGAAGCGCGGATGCGATACGAATGCGCCCGAGGGATACGTGTGGCTTCCCGCGCACGGCATCGCCGCCGACTTCGAGATGTTCCAGGGCTACTGCTTCCCCGACCCCGCGTGGCGGATGTACGTCTGGGCCGGGCGCGACAGGGACTACCTCCTCCGCCTGTACAAGGCGCTGGAGGCCCACGACGCCTACCTGTGGCGCACGCGCGATTCCAACGGCGACGGCATCCTCGAGACCTGGTGCGTGTGGGACACCGGCGAGGACAACAGCTCGCGGCTCCTGACCCGCAACGCGCCGACGCGCTGGCCGTTCGAGTTCCCGCCGGGCGACCCGCGCACGCCGGATCCGCAGGATCCCGCGAACATGAAGCGCTACTGGGGCGAGCACGCCCACGCGAAGCTGCCGCCGCCGCGGCGGGAGGACGTGCTCGTGCCGTTCGCGTCGATGGACGTGATGGCCTACAGCTACGAGGGGCGCGCGACGCTGGCGCGGATCGCCCGCGAACTGGACAACGGTCGCGAGGAGCACTGGCTCCGCGAAGCCGCGGAGGTGCGGCGGCGCCTGATCGAACGCCTCTGGGATCCCGCCCGCCACGCCTGCTTCGACCGCGACCGCACGGGGCGGCGGCTGGACGAGCTGATCCACAACAACCTCCGGTGCATGTGGTACGGGGTCTTCACGCAGGAGATGGCCGACGCATTCATCCGCCATCACCTGCTCAACCCGGACGAGTTCTGGACGCCCGTGCCGCTGCCCTCCATCGCCGTCCGGGATCCCCTTTACCGGAACGACGAGGGCAACAGCTGGAGCGGCCAGCCGCAGGGCCTGACCTACCAGCGCGCGATCCGGGCGCTGGAGAACTACGGGCACGTCGCCGAGGTGACGCTGGTCGGGCGGAAGCTGCTGCCCGTGCTGATCCGGAACGGGTTCAAGTTCGCGCAGCAGCTCGACGCGCAGACGGGCCGTCCGTCGGGGCCGAAGGACGACGGCTACGGACCGATGATGCTCGCCGCGCTCGAGTACATCTCGCGGATGCACGGGATCCACGTCGACGTCGCGGCCGGCCGGGTCTGGTGGTCGGCGGTCGACGGGACGGACTTCACGTACACGCAGCGCTGGGGCGACCGCGAATGGACGCTCGTCTGTGAGGCCGGGCGCTGCTCCGCGCGCCTGAACGGGCGGGAGCGGTTCACGTTCACGGCCGGCGTGCGCGTGGTGACGGGCCTCGACGGCGAGCCGATCGAAGTCGCGGGCATCGAGGCGGAGAAGCGGACCGTGAGGGTCGCCGTCGCGGGCGGCGCGGATCACGCGGTCGCCCTCGGGCCGAACGAGGCGATGAGGTGGAACGGCGCGGATGCCCCGTCGCCGCTCCGCGCCGTGCCGTTCCGGTAGGAGGGATTCCGATGCGCAGGCTTCCGTTGCTCGCCGTCCTGGGCCTTGCCGCCGCGTCCGCCGCCGCCTCGCCGCCTCCGAACATCGTGTACATCCTCGCGGATGACCTCGGCTACGGCGACGTGCGGTGCCTGAATCCCGAGCGCGGACGGATCCCGACGCCGAATCTCGACCGGATCGCGCGGGAGGGGATGACATTCACCGATGCGCACTCCGGGGCGTCGGTCTGCACGCCGACGCGCTACGGGGTGCTCACCGGCCGCTACGCGTGGCGGACGCGGCTGCAGAAGGGCGTGCTGGACGACTACGTGACGCCGCTGATCGCCGCGGACCGCCTGACCGTCCCGTCGCTGCTGAAGCGGCACGGCTACCATTCCGCCTGCGTCGGCAAGTGGCACCTGGGCTTCACGGTCGACGGGGGGAAGAGCGGCAAGAAGGGGAAGGGCGGCTCCGCCGGGGCGGCGGTCGGGGCGCGGACGGAGGACGGCCCGCTCTCGCGCGGGTTCGACCACTTCTACGGCTTCCACCACGCGCGCATGATCAAGTCGCTGTTCGTCGACGACCGCGTGACCGAGCTGGTCGAGCCGGTCGACATGCTGCCGAGGCTGGCGCGGCATGCGGCGGAGTACGTCCTGAGGCGAACACCGAACACCGAACATCGAACACCGAACACCGAAGGGCGGAGGCAGCATCCAACATCCAACACCCAATACCCAACATCCAACATCCAACGACGAACATCTGGTACTCAGGATCCAGCACCCAACGCCCAACATCCAACACCCGACATCCAATCCGGAGGACCGTTCTTCCTGTACCTGGCGCTCAGCTCGCCGCACACGCCGATCGTGCCTTCGAAGGAATGGCAGGGACGGAGCGGGCTGGGCGACTACGGCGACTTCGTGATGCAGACCGACGGGGCGGTCGGGGAGGTGCTGGCGGCGCTGGACGCCTCGGGCGCCGCGTCGAACACGCTGGTCATCTTCACCAGCGACAACGGCTGCTCGCCCGCGGCGGGGATCGGGAACCTCGAGAAGCAGGGGCATTTCCCGAGCGCGCGGTTCCGCGGAACCAAGGCGGACATCTGGGACGGTGGCCACCGCGTGCCGTTCCTCGCGCGCTGGCCCGGCGTGGTCGCGGCCGGTTCGACGAACGGCGGGCTCGTCTGCCTTACCGACCTGATGGCGACCTGCGCGGAGATCGTCGGCGCGACGTTGCCGGAGAACGCCGGCGAGGACAGCGTGAGCCTGCTCCCCGCGCTGCGCGCGGCGAGGAACGCCCTAAACGGAACATCGAACATCGAACAACGAACATCGAACACCGAAGGCAGAACGGCGGAGCCAGCATCCAACAACCAACAACCAACAGCCAACATCCAACGCGGAACCACGGCCACACCGCCACACGTCCACACCGCCCCACCGCCACACAGCCCTTCTGCCACACCGCCACACAGCCATACGGCCCCACGTTCGGAGGCGCCACGTCCACCGGTCGTTCACCACAGCATCAGCGGGCGCTTCGCGATCCGGGACGGGCGCTGGAAGCTGTGTCTCTGCGCCGGGAGCGGCGGATGGAGCAAGGGCGGGGGGACGGAGTCGCCGCAGCTCTACGACATGGCGGCGGACCCGGGCGAGACGACCAACGTCGCGGCGGCGAACCCGGAGGTCGTCGCGCGGCTGACGGCGGCGCTCGATCGGATCGTCGCCGACGGCCGCAGCACGCCCGGCGCACGGCAAGCCAACGATGTCGCCGTGGATCCGGCCCGCGAGGGCCGGCGATAGGGGCCCGCCCCTTGCGGTGTCAGCAATTTTCGCAAGTCCCGGCCGTTCTCTACCCGTCGGTTCAGGCTTGCCATGGATACGCCGGATCCGGCAGCGTGGCGCGGCCGTTCCAAGCGGAGAGATGAAGATGACCAGTCGAATGCTGAGGATCGTCGGGGTGGCCGTCCTGATGCTGGCCGTCGGGCATGCCTCCGTGCGCGCCGGGCCGGTGGAGGATGAGGCGAAGGCGGCTTTGGATGCGTCGGGGGTGAAGGGCGGGCTGGTGGTGCACGTCGGCGCGGGCGACGGCCGGATGACGGCGGCGCTGCGGGCGGGCGGCCGGTTCCAGGTGCAGGGGCTCGACGCGGATCCGAAGCGCGTCGCGGCGGCGCGCGAGGCGCTGCTCGCGGCGGGCGCCTACGGCGAGGTCAGCATCGACCGCCTCGAAGGCGCCGCGCTGCCCTACGTCGACGGCCTCGTCAACCTCGTCGTGCTCGACGACGCCACCGTGCCGGTCGCCGAGGCCCTGCGCGTGCTTGTGCCGGGCGGCGCGGTGGTGGCGAAGAAGGACGGACGGTGGGTGCGGACGGGGAAGCCGCGGCCGGAGACGCTGGACGACTGGACGCACTACTACTACGACGCGCGCGGCAACGCGGTGTCGAAGGACAAGGTCGTCGCGCCGCCGGAGCGGTTGCAATGGGTCGGCAGTCCGCGCTGGTCGCGGCATCACGACCGCATGTCGAGCCTGAGCGCCATGGTGTCGTGCAACGGCCGGCTGATCTACGTCATCGACGAGGGATCGAGGATCTCGATCCTGCTGCCCTCGAAGTGGGCGTTGATGGCGCGCGACGCCTTCAACGGGACGATCCTCTGGAAGCGGACGATCGAGAAGTGGAACACGAACCTCTGGCCGCTCAAGTCGGGGCCCACGCAGCTCACGCGGCGGCTGGTCGGCGACGGCGACCGCATCTTCGTCACGCTCGGCCTCGGCGAGCCGGTAAGCTGCCTCGACGCGGCGACGGGCGAGCCGGTCCGCGTCTACGCCGACACGCGGGGCGCCGAGGAGATCCTGCACGTCGACGGCACCCTGTACGTCCTCGTCAACCCCGGCGCCTGGCAGCTCGCCGAGTTCGCGCCGCTGCACAACACGGGCGACCAGCGGCGGGTGGAGACGGAGTACAACTGGGACGAGAAGGCGCGGGTCCTTCTGGCGGTCGACGCGGCGACGGGGCGCGTGAAGTGGCGCGTCGAGGACCGCATCGCGCCGCTGACGATGGCGGCGGACGGGAAGCGCGTGGTGTACCACGACGGGACGGCGCTGGCGTGCATCGACCCGGCGACCGGGAAGAAGACGTGGACCAGCGAGCCGGTGACGAAGCGGAAGCTCTTCGAGTTCAACTACGGGCCGCGGCTCCTGCTGAACGACGACACGGTCCTCTACGCCGGCGGCGACGGCTCGATGTCGGGCTTCGACGCGGCGTCCGGAAAGCGGCTCTGGCAGGCGCCGCACGAGAAGTCCGGCTACCGTTCGCCCGAGGACCTGCTCGTGGCGGGCGGGCTCGTGTGGAACGCCGGGACGCTGTCCGGCGGCCAGACCGGCGAGTTCAAGGGCCGCGATCCGCGGACGGGCGAGATCGTGAAACAGTTCGCGCCCGACATCGAATGCTACTGGTTCCATCACCGCTGCTACATCGCCAAGGCGACGGAGTCCTTCATCCTGCCGTCGCGCACCGGGATCGAGTTCGTCGACCACGGCGCGAGCCACTGGGACATCAACCACTGGGTCCGCGGCGCGTGCCTCTACGGCGTGCTTCCCGCCAACGGCCTCGTCTACGCCGGCCCGCACAACTGCGCGTGCTATCCCGAGGCGAAGCTCGACGGCATGAACGCGCTCGCGCCGGCCGGGGCGACGGTGAAGGTCGCGCCGCCGCCCGACGCACAGCGCCTCGAGCGCGGTCCCGCGTGGGGACAGCCGTTCGACGAATCGGGCGCCGATGCGAAGGACTGGCCGACCTACCGCCACGACGCCGCGCGCAGCGGCTTCAGCGACCAGCCGCTGGCGGCGGATCTCGGGAAGGCGTGGGACGCCGACCTGGGCGGCCCGCTCAGCGCGCCGGTGGTCGCCGGCGGGCTGGCCTACGTCGCGCAGGTCGACGCGCACACGCTGCACGCGCTCGACGCGGGGAGCGGCGCGCGCCGCTGGCATTTCACGGCCGGAGCCCGCATCGACTCGCCGCCGACGGTCTGGAAGGGCCGCGTGCTGTTCGGCGGCAAGGACGGCTGGGTCTACTGTCTGCGCGCGACCGACGGGGCGATGATCTGGCGGTTCCGCGCCGCGCCCGGTCCGCAGCGCCACGGCGCGTGGGAGCAGATGGAGAGCGTCTGGCCGGTCCACGGCAGCGTGCTCGTCGAGGACGGCGCCGTCAGTTGCGTCGCTGGCCGGTCCATGTACCTCGACGGCGGCCTGCGGTTCATCCGTCTCGACGCCGCGACCGGGCGGAAACTCGCCGAGGTTGTCTACGACAGCCGCGATCCCGAGACCGGAGGCGACCTGCAGATGCGGCACAAGACGCTCCAGATGCCGGTCGGCCTGAACGACATCCTCTCCAGCGACGGGAAGCACATCTACCTGCGGTCGCAGAAGATCGCCGCCGACGGCACGCGCATCGACATCGGCCCGATCTCCGGCAACGCGGCGGAGCAGGGCGCGGCGCAAAAGGGCGAGGGCGCCCATATCTTCGCGCCGATGGGCTTCCTCGACGACTCGTGGTTCCACCGCAGCTACTGGGTCTACGGAAAGAGCTTCGCCGGCGGCCACAACGGCTACTACCAGGCCGGGAAGTACACGCCGGCGGGGCGGATCCTCGTCCACAACGGCACGACCGTCTACGGCTTCGGCCGCGAGCCGCAGTACCTCAAGTGGACGACGACGATGGAACACCGCCTCTTCGCCGCGAGCCGCGTCGCGCCGGACGTCGCGCCGCCGCCCGATGAGGGGCCGAAGCGGAAGGGCAAGGCCGCGCCCGCGCCGGCGGCGCCCGCCTCCGTTCCCGGCGTGAGGTTCCCCGATGCGGACGCGCTCGACCCGGCCGGCAAGCCGCTGACGGTCGAGGCCTGGGTGAACTCGCCCGGAGGCGATGGCGTCGTCGTCTCCCACGGCGGTCCGCAGGCCGGCTACTCGCTCTATCTCACCGGCGGCGCGCCGACGTTCGCGGTGCGGGCGGAGAAGACGCTCGCGGCCGCGGAGGCGAAGGAACCGCTGGGCGACGGCTGGCACCACGTGGCCGCCGTGCTCGGCACCGACAAGTCGATGCGGCTCTACGTCGACGGCCGCCTCGCGGGCGAGGCGCGGGCCGCCGGGATGCTGACGAGGCCGAAGCAGACGATGGAGATCGGGTCCGACTCGGGCGGGTCGGTCGGCGACTACGCCCGCGAGTTCCCGTTCGCGGGCCTCATCGACGAGGTCGTCGTGCACCATCGCGAGCTGGACGCCGAGGCGATCCGCGCCCGCGCCGCCGCGGGCGACGCACGAAGCGCGAACGACGCGGTGCTGGCCTGCACGTTCGACGGCGGCAGGGCGGTCGATGCCGGCGCGAGCCGTCTCGAGGGCGTCGTGACGGGCGCAACGGCCGGCAAGGGCCGCAACGGCGACGCGCTCGAGTTCGGCAAGGCCCGTCCCGCCGTCGCCGCGAAGGGGGCGCCCGCGAAAGGCGCCGTCTCGTACGTGCAGTGCGACTGGAGCGGCAAGGTCCCGATCATCACCCGCGCGATGGCGATGGCCGGCCGCAGCATCTGCATCGCAGGCCCTCCCGACGTCATCGACGAGGAGTACGTGTTCGAGCGCCTGACCCAGCGCGATGCCACGGTGCAGGAAAGCCTCGACGAGCAGAACGCCGCGCTCGACGGGAAGCGCGGCGGCATCATGCAGCTCATCGATGCGGAGACCGGGGAGCCCGCCGGCGAGTTCAAGCTGGAGCAGCCGCCGGTCTGGGACGGCATGGCCGTCGCCCGCGGCCGCCTCTACGTCTGCACGCTCGACGGCAAGGTCCAGTGCTACGGGAAGCCGGAGTAGCTCTCCTGGCGCGGGTCTTCAGCCGGCGGGGGATGAGCACACCGCGCAGTCGGGCCGGCGGGCGATGGGGATGCGTTGGAAAGTCATCGACCGGCCGTCGAAGTGGAGCAGCGTGCCCGCCAGCCCTGCGCCGAGCCCCGCCAGGATCTTGATCCCTTCCGTCGCCGCGATGGCGGCGGCCATGGCGGAGACGGCCCCGAGGACGGGGAACCGCCTGTTCCATTGCGGCGGATCGGCGGGATAGAGGCACGCGAGGCACGGGGTCCCGCCGGGCAGGACGGTCGTGACCTGCCCCTCCATCTCGAACACCGCGGCCTCGATCATCGGCTTCCGCTGCCGGACGCACTCGCGGTTCATCAGGAAGCGCTCGCGGAAGAGCGGGGCGCAGTCGAAAACGATGTCCGCCCGGCCGACGAGGGCCGCGGCGTTGGCCTCGGTCACGTTCTCCGCGACGGCCTCGATCTCCATCCGCGGGTTCAACTCGAGCAGCCGGCGGCGCGCGCTTTCAACGCGCGGGCGGCCGATCCAGTCGTGCGTCATCAGGATCTGGCGGTTGAGGTCCGACGGTCGCACGACGCCGGCGTGGGCGAGGATGAGCCGCCCAATCCCGGCCGAGGCGAGGTGGTAGCACAGCGGCCCGCCGAGCCCGCCGCAGCGGCTGACGAGCGCGGTGGCCCCCTTCAGCCGCTCCTGCGCGGCCTCGCCGAAGCCGTCGATCCACATCTGCCACTCGTGGACGGCCCGGTCCTCGTCCGTCAGCGGCCTGCGTCGCGCATCCATGGCGGCGGTCATCCTCCGGCGACGGGCGAGAACAGCGCCAGCGTGTCGCCGTCGCGCAGCGCGTGTCCGGGCCCGGCCGGGACCCCGTTGAGGACGGTCAGGATCACCGGCTGCAGGCGGCCCTCCGCGTCGAACAGAAGCTCCGCCGCCGCGGCGGCCCCCGGCGCGCGGCGCATGGCGTCCGCCACGGTCGCCCCGTCGGACAGCTCGACGCCCTCCTCGGCGATGCCGGCCAGCCGCCGGATCTGCGCGTGATAGACCATCGTGATCTTCATGTCCGCCCTCCTCGGTCCGCGCCGTCGACCAGCAGCCGCAGCACGACATTCGCCTGCATGTGCGCGGCGATGCCGACGCGCGGCGCCATCAGGCCGCAGCCCGGCCGGGCCGCGGTTTCGAGGTCGCCCACGATGTACAGGTTCGGCCCGAGGCGGCGGACCGCGAGGCCCGACTCGTCGCCGTGACCCGCGAGACCCGACGCGCCGACGATCGGGATGTCCGGCCGCGCGGCGGCGAACGCCTGGAGCAGCATGACCTTCTGGTCGGCGCGGTCGAAGGCCTCGACGAGGACATCGACCGTGGCGAAGACCGATGCGAGGTTGTCCGGGACGAGCCGGACCGCGTGGGTCTCGCACCGGACCCGCGGATGGATGCGCGCGAGGTTGGCCGCCAGCGCTTCCGTCTTCCGCATGCCGATCTGGTCGGTGAAGTACTGCTGGCGGTTCAGGTTGCTCGGCTCGACGACGTCGAAGTCCGCAAGGACCAGCCGGCCGATGCCGACGCGGGCGAGTGCGACGGCGACGGCGGATCCCAGTCCGCCCAGCCCGGCGATGCCGACGGAGGCCTGCGCCAGGCGGCGGTGTACGCCGGGCGTGTGGCGAGCGGCCATCAGCGCGTCGAGTTCCGCCGGGTCGGGGATCTCGCCGCGACGGATGAGACACACGGAATCGCCCTCGCGCAGGACGGAATCGCCGGCGGGCAGCCCGCCGTTCAGCGTCACGACGTCGGCGTCGGGCTTCTCGCGGTCGCGCAGGCCCAGCAGCGTGAGGCCGTCCTCGACGGCGAGCGGCCTCTCGTTCATCCGGATGCGTGGCACGGGCGGAACCTACGCGCCCGCCCGCCCGGATTCAATGCGGATGGGCCGCGGTTTCCAATCCTTGGAAGTGGCGGCGCCCGGGGCTTCCAACCCTTGGAAGGGGCGCATCTCCGATTCACTGACCTGATCGTGCGGGCGCCTTCGTTATCGCTGCACAGGACCGGAGATGCGCCCCCTTGGAAGTCGCGGGTTCAGGGCCGACGCATCTTGTTCCTGTCGAAACCGAGCCGTGTGCTCGGGATCCTCAGGATTCCCCTTCCATCGCCGGGAAAGGGAGATCCCAGCCGAACGATCCTCGAATCAAGGCCATGGCGCTGCCGCGGCGCGCACCAGGTGGCCCCGAGCCCGCGAGGGGCCCGGCCGGGAACGCGCATCGTGCCGAAGGCTGGCGTGCCACGCCGGAGCCCCGCCCTGCGGGGGCGAAGGCGGGACTCGTGTCCGCGCCCCCTTCGGCAACGCCGCAGGCGGGGCGGGATCCCGCGCGATCCGGCCGGCCTGGTGCGCGTCGCACCCCCGCAACCGCAAGGGCTCCTGCGTCCACCAGCGACTCCGCGCCCCGCCGACCGAAAGGTGCCACGACCTCGAGGAAGATGCTTCTGCCCTGGTCGCGGGTTGAAGAAGCCCCGCGGCTGCCGTACAAACGGGAGCCCGACCCGGCGTCCGCCGCCGGAATCGGGCACAGGAGATGAAGACATGAGCCTCCGCCTTTCCCTCGTGATGGTGTTGGCGGCGCTGGCCGCTTCGGGCCACGCGGCGACGGCCCCGGGCGATGCGACCGCCGCCGGGACGGAGACGGGGGCCGCGCTGGCCCGGCGGATCCTTCAGGAGACCGGCGTGAAGGGAGGACTCGTCGCGGTGATCGGCTGCGACGATGCCGCCCTGCTCGCGGGGCTTCGGGCGGGCGACGCATGGGTCGTGCATGCGCTGGACACCGATCCCGCAAAGGTCGCCGCGGCGCGCGCGGAGATCGCGGGGCGGGGATCCTACGGGCCGGTGTCCGTCGACCGCCGGGCCGACCCCGCGCGCCTGCCGTATGCCGACAACCTGGTCAACCTGGTCGTCGCGGGCGACCCCGCCGTCGCGCCGATGCCGGAGATCCTTCGCGTCCTTGCCCCCGGGGGCGTCGCATGGGTCGGCGGGAAGCGGACGGTCAAGCCGCGGCCGGCGGACATCGACGAATGGACGCATTTCCTGCACGACGCCGGCAACAACGCGGTGGCCGCCGACGAGCGCGTCGGCCCGCCGAGGGTCATGCAGTGGATGGCCCCCCCGCTCTGGCTCCGCAGCCACGAGACGCCGTCCGGCTTCGAGGCGATGGTCTCCGGAGGGGGTCGCGTGTTCTACCTGCTCGACGAGGGCCTGGTCGGCATCACCGACCAGCGGCTTCCGGAGCGGTGGTCGCTCGTCTGCCGCGACGCGTTCAACGGGACGCTGCTGTGGAAGCGGCCGGTCGGGCCCTGGGGCTGGCCGGAGTGGGCGGCGGACCGGTTCGAGGGCAAGGACTGGACGACGATCACCGGCGGGCGGACGGTCGTGCCCGACGAGAACCACCGTCGCGTGGTCGTGCAGGGCGACCGGCTCTACGTCACCCTGGGCTACCGCGCCCCGCTGACCATCCTCGACGCCGCGACGGGGACGACCCTCGCCACGGTCGAAGGCACGGAACCCGTGCGGCAGATCGTCGCCGCGGACGGCGTCGTCCTCGCGTATTCCAAGACGGGCGACGACGCCCCGGCGAAGCGGAAGGGGAAGGCGCAGGCGGAGGATGGCGGCGGCGTGCTGACCGCGGTCGACGGGGCGAAGGGGGACGTGCTTTGGCGGAAGGAACTCGGCACGTTGCGCGGCCTCTCGCTGGTGATCGGGGGCGGCCGCGTGATCTACGACGCCGGCCCCGGTCTGGCGGCGGCGGACCTGAGGACCGGGCGCGATCTGTGGAAGGCGTCGGGGTCGGCCCGCGGCGTGCAGACCCTGGTCGTGAAGGACGGGGTCATCGTCCTGCGCGCCGGCAAGGGCGTCGAAGCGCTCGATGCGGCCACGGGGGGCCGGTTGTGGCGGAAGGAGACGGAGTTCGGCGAGGCGGTCTTCGGAACGGACCTCTTCGTCGTCGACGGGACCGTCTGGCCCGGCATGTTCCACGTCGAGAAGGACCGCTCGCCCGGCGGCCGCAAGAGCGCGCACGTCCTGGCCGTCGGATTCGATCTCCGCACCGGCGAGGAGCGGAAACGGATCTTCGCGCCCGACCTTCTGAGCCCCGAGCATCATCACCGCTGCTACCGCAACAAGGCGACGGACCGCTACCTCATCGCCTCGATGGAGGGCGCCGAATTCCTCGACCTCCGCGGCGCCGCGCACGTGCAGAACAACTTCGTGCGCGGGGCGTGCCGGATGGGGATGGTCCCGTGCAACGGCCTCCTGTACGTGCCGCCGGACCAGTGCTTCTGCCAGCCCGGCGCGAAGCAGCTCGGCTTCACGGCCCTCGCCTCCGCGGAGGCCGCCGCGGCCGTGACGCCGGTCCCGGATGCGCGGCGGATCGAAACGGGTCCCGCCTATGGCGCGGTGGCCGACGGATCGCCCGGGGACGGCGCGGCGGACTGGCCGACGTACCGGCGCGATGCCGCGCGCCATGGCGCCACGGCCGCGCCGGTGGGAACGGACGTGGCCGAACGCTGGCGCGCGAAGATCGGCGGACGCCTGACCCAGCCGGTGTGCGCGGGCGGTCGGGTCTATGCGGCCGCGGTCGACGCCCACACGCTGCACGCGTTCGACGCGGCGACCGGAGCGCCGGCGTGGACCTTCGTCGCCGGCGGCCGCATCGACTCGCCGCCCACCGTCAGCGGCGGGCGTGTGCTCTTCGGCAGCGCGGACGGCCGGGTCTACTGCCTTCGCGCAACGGACGGGGCCCTGGCCTGGAGCTTCCTCGCCGCGCCGGCGGACCGCCGGATCGGCAGCTTCGACCAGGTGGAGTCGGCGTGGCCGGTTCACGGCAGCGTGCTCGTCCACGACGGCGTCGCCTACGCGACGGCGGGGCGCTCGACCTACCTCGACGGCGGCATCCGCGTGTGGGGTCTCGACCCGGCCACCGGCCGCATCGTGCACCGCGCGACGCTGTCCGGCCCCTTCCCGGACGGCACGAACCTCGTGCGCGACGTCGCCTTCTACATCCGCGGCGCCAACTCCGACGTGCTCGTCGCCGAAGGCGGGTTCCTCTACATGCGCCACAAGCGGCTGACGGCGTCGCTTGAGGAGAAGGACTACCCCGACCTGTCGTCCAAGGGCGAGGCGGACGTCGGCCTGCACGTCTTCTCCACCGCCGGCCTGCTCGACGGATCGTGGTACAACCGCGCGTTCTGGATGTACGCGAAACGATGGCCCGGCTTCCAGCTCGCCATCCAGGCGCCGAAGAGCGGCCAGATCCTTGCGGTCGGCGAGACCGCCACCTACGCGGTGCAGCCGTTCGTCCGCCGGAACGTCCACAGCCCGATGTTCTTTCCCGGCAAGGACGGCTACCTGCTCTACGCGGACCGCAACGGCAACGAGCCGCAGATCGTCGGCGAGGAGGGCTCGCGGCCGCCCGTCGAATGGCTGCCGCAGTCGGCGTACGAGCGCGGCGGGGGCCGGGCCGTCGAGACGCTCGGGAACCCCGCCTTCGGCCTCGACAAGATGACCGGCTACACGCGCGCCGAGCCGCCCCTGTGGAAGACGTGGATCCCGGTGCGCATCCGGGCCCTCGTCAAGGCCGGCGACGCGCTCTTCGCCGCCGGTCCGCCGGACGAGTTCGACGAGAAGGACCCGTACGCGGCGTTCGAGGGACGCAAGGGCGCGAAACTCCTGACCTTCGCCGCGAAGGACGGGAAGCAGCTCGCCGAACTCGCCCTCGATGCCCCGCCGGTCTTCGACGGCCTCATCGCCGCCGCCGGCCGCCTGTATGTTTCGATGGAGGACGGCAGCCTGCGGTGTTTGGGGACGGGCGGGCCGTGAACGGGGAGGCAACCGCGGTGAGACGACGCGAACGGATCCTGGCGGGGTTCATCGCGCTGGCCTTGTGCCTGCAGGCCGGCGCCGCGACGGTGCAGGACGAGGCGGGGGCGCTTCTCGCGGCCTCCGGTGTCCAAGGGGGCCTGGTCGTGCAGCTCGGGTGCGGCGACGGGCGGCTTGCGGCCGCCCTGCGGGTGAACGAGCGGTACCTGGTCCATGCGCTGGACACCGACCCGGCCCGCGTGGCGGCGGCGCGGGAGACCCTCCTGGCCGCGGGCGGCTACGGCGCCGTGTCCGTCGACCGGTATGACGGGACGCATCTGCCCTACGTCGACAACCTCGTGAACCTGATCGTCTCCCCGCAGCCGGTCGGCGTGCCCCGCGCCGAGATCCTGCGCGTGCTCGCCCCGCTGGGGGTGGCGCTGCTCGGCGGCGAGAAGATCGTCAAGCCGTGGCCCGCGGACATCGACGGATGGCCCCAGTACCTCCACGGTCCGGACAACAACGCCGTCGCGGCGGACCGGGTCTGCGCCGAGCCGCGCTCCATTCAGTGGGTGGCGTCGCCGCGGTGGGGCCGGAGCCACGAGGAACTCGCCAGCATGAGCGCCGCGGTCTCCGCGAAGGGCCGGCTTTTCTTCATTGCGGACGAGGCCCCGCTGGCCTCGATCCGGTTCGAGGGCCAGTGGACGCTCGCCGCCCGCGATGCGTTCAACGGGACGCTGCTGTGGAAGCAGGCGATCCCCGACTGGTCGGACACGTTGCGCCACTTCCGCTCCGGCCCGGTCCACCTGCCGCGCCGGCTGGCGACCGATGGGGAGCGCGTCTTCGTCACGCTCGGCCTCTCCGCGCCCGTCAGCGCCCTCGACGCGGCGACGGGCCGGCTGCTGCGGGTCTACGAGGGCACCGGGCGGACCGAGGAGATCGTGCTGGACGGCGGGATCCTGTACCTCGTGGTCGGCACCTCGGAGGTCCGTCGCGAGGGCGGGGGGCTGTTCGATCGCGGGGAGCCGCCGCCGAGCGGCTTCCGGTTCATCGCCGCGGTCGAGGCGGATACCGGCCGGATGCTCTGGCGGCACGACGGCGACGGCGCCGACTTCGTCATGCCGCTGTCGCTGGCGGTGAAGGACGGCGGCGTGTTCTTCCTGGGCACGGACAGCGCCGTCCGCCTCGACGCGCGAACGGGCCGGGAAGTGTGGCGGACCCCGCGGACGACCCTCACCCGGCGCATGTCCTTCTCGGCCCCGACGGTCGTCGCCGCCGGCGGCGTGCTGCTGTGCGCCGACCGGGTCGCCTCCGCCGCGTCGCCCGCGACCCACGGCATCGACTGGGGCATCAACGGGTGGAACGAGGCCGGGTTCGACCGGAGCGGGAAGAGCGTGCTGCGCGCGTACGCGGCCGACACCGGGCGCGAGCTCTGGTCGGCCGACTGCAGCGAGGGCTACAACTCTCCCGTGGACCTCTTCGTCGTGGGCGACACGGCATGGGTCGGCTCCAACTTCAAGGGCTACGATCTCCGGACGGGGGAGCTGAAGCAGGCGCTCGAATGGAAGGGCGCGCCGGTGGCCATGGCGCATCACCGCTGCTACCGGAACAAGGCGACCGAACGGAACATCTACACCGGGCGCTCCGGGATCGAGGTCGTCAGCCTGGACCGGGGATGGCTCGGCAACAACAGCTGGATCCGCGGCACCTGCCAGTACGGGATCCTGCCGTGCAACGGGCTGCTCTACGCCCCGCCCAACGCGTGCGCCTGCTTCTCGCGCGTGAAACTCGAGGGCTTCTTCGCCGCGGCGCCGCAGCGCGGGCCGGTCGCGCGGATGACGTTCGACGAGGCCCCCGCGCTCGAGAAGGGGCCGGCCTACGCGGAGATGGCGGAGGCGGATTCCGTCGCGCCGGACCCGGCGGACTGGCCGGCGTACCGTCGCGACGCGGCCCGCAGCGGGGCCGCGACCGCCTCCGTGTCGCCGTCGCCCTCCCCCCGCTGGACCGCCGCGATCGGCGGGCGGCTCACGCAGCCGGTGATCGCCGGCGGCCGGGTCTGCGTCGCGTCGATCGACGCGCACACGGTGTACGCGCTGAACGCCGCGGACGGGAAGGCGCAGTGGCACTTCACCGCCGGCGGACGGATTGACAGCGCGCCCGCGTTGTACCGGGGCCGGGTCCTCTTCGGGGCCGCGGACGGCTGGGTCTACTGCCTGCGCGCCTCCGACGGCCGGCTCGCCTGGCGGTTTCGCGCGGCGCCCAGGGACCGTCGCGCCGCCGCCTATGACCAGCTCGAATCGGCCTGGCCCGTGCACGGCGCCGTCCTCGTGCAGAACGACGCCGTCTACGCCACGGCGGGCCGCTCGACGTACCTCGACGGGGGCCTCGCGTTCTACCGGATCGATCCGGCGACGGGGAAGGCGTTGTCGCATCAGGTCGTTTCCCTGCTGGATCCCGAGACCGGCCGCCAGACCGGCAAGGAAGGGGCGAGAGGCTTCGACATGGAAGGCACGACGACCGACCTGCTCAGCGGCGACGGCGAGTCCGTCTTCCTGAAGCATTGCCGCTTCGATCTCGAGCTGAACCAGGTGACCGAGGCGAAACCGCACCTCTTCTCCATCATGGGCTTCCTCGGCGAGGAGTGGTTTGTCCGTTCGTACTGGCTGATCGGCGACGAGGTCGGCGCCGGCTGGGGCGGATGGGCGCGCGCGGCCGCAAAGGTCCCGTTCGGTCGCATCCTGTGCTTCAACGAGACCGACGCGTTCGGCTACGGACGCGTGACGATCAGCGGCGGACCGACCGGCCATCGGGCGGACGCCTACCATCTGTTCCGGATGCCCCGGCCGTCGGAGACGCCGGCGGTCGCCGCCCCCGATTCCACCGAGGGCCGTCGCAAAGCGCGGACGAAGACGGCGGCGAGTCCATCGGCCCGATCGTCGAAACCGGAGGCAACCTGGAGCGACAAGGCCTCGTTGATCGTTCGCGCCATGGTTCTGACTCCCGACCAGATTGTCGTTGCAGGTCCGCCCGATGTGGCACGGAAGGATCCGCAGGTGCTGGCATTCGAGAATCCCGACGAAGCGCTCGCGGGGTTCCGCGGGGAGAAGGGCGTCCGGCTGCGCGTGGTGTCCGTGTCGGACGGGAAGACGGTGTCCGAATGCGACCTTCCGTCGATGCCCGTCTTCGACGGCATGTCCGCCGCCGGCGGGGCCCTCTACCTTTCCACCCGGGATGGCCGGGTGCTTTGTTACGGCGACCGCTGATTCGAACGGTGCGCCGTGCGGCCTGTGGATGCTCCCTCGCACCGCTCCGACCGCCGCCCCGCGCGGGGCAGGGGGGACTCGAACCGGCCATGCGGCATTGATCGCACACCGCCGCTGCCGTACAAACCCGGCGGGACACCATGAACGCGAAGATGAAATGCCGCTCGCTTGTCGCCGCCGCGCTCGGGATGGCGGCCGTCGCCGGGAACGCCGCGCCGTCACCCGGCAAGGCGGCCGCGGCCCTGGCCCCGGCCGATGCGGCGGCCCGTGCCCGGACGGCGCGGGCGCTGGGCGGGGCGCGCGACGCGCGGGCGGTGCCGGCGCTGACGGCCGCGCTGAAGGACCCGGACGTCAACGTCCGCTTCCACGCCGCCTGGGCGCTGGGCGAGATCAGGGATCCGGCCGCCGCGACCGCGTTGCTCGGCGCGCTTGCGGACCCCGAGTGGGTCGTGCGCGACCAGGCCGCCTGGGCGCTGCGGGAATTGCGGGATCCGGCGCTCGCCGGGGCGCTCGTGAAGGCGCTGGCTGTGCCCGGGGCGGATGTGCCGCACATCGCGTGGATCCTGCGGGAGACCGCGCGCGACGCCGCGCCCTCGCTGCTCGCGCCGCTGTCCGCCGCCCCGGAGGCGGCCGTCCGCCTGCAGGCCGTGCAGGCGCTCGGCATGCTGAACGGCTCCCAGGCGGTCGAGACGGTCCGCGGAGTTCTCGCGCGCGAGAAGGACACCGCGGTGCGCGCCGCGGCCGAGGCGATCCTTCCGCCCCCGCCGCCGCCTGTCGCCCCGGCCGCGCACTGGAGCTTCGACGATGGCGGGACGACGACCGCGCGCGACGCGACCGGCCGAGGAAACGATGGCCAGATCCGCGGCTGCGAGGTCGTCGAGGGCCGGGTGGGGAAGGCGCTGCGGTTCGGGAAGGGGCGCTACGTCGAATTGGGCAAGCCGTCCGCGTTCTCGATGGGCGGCCAGCCGGTCACCGTCATGGCCTGGATCCGGGCCGAGGGATCGAACGGCGTCGTCGTCGCCCGCGGCGGGGCGGCCTGCGGCTTCTCGCTCCACCTCAAGGATGGCGCGCCGCGCTTCGGCATCCGGCGCGCCCAGGAAGAAGCGCCCGTTCTCGCCACGGGTTCCGCGCCCGTGGGCGACGGCTGGACCCACCTCGCGGGCGTCGTGCGGGACGACCGGCTGGAGCTCTTCGTGAACGGGGCGAAGGTCGCGGAGACGAAGTCGCCGGGCTTCATCCCGGGCAACGGCGGGCAGGGCATGGAGATCGGCTTCGACGTCTCGAACAGTCCCTGCGAGATCACGGACCCCTTCGAGGGCCTGATCGACGAGGTGAAGGTGTTTCACGCGGCGTTGCCGGCCGCCGAGATCGCCGCGCAGGCCGGCGGGAGGATGCCATGACGATCCGGGTCGGAGGGTGGGTTCCGGCCGTCCTGCTCGCGCTGGGCCTTCAGGCCGGCCGCGGCGATGCGGCGGGGCCCTCGGCGGCGGAGATGGTGAAATGGAGCGGTGCGGCGGGGGGCGTGTGCTCGGTGGTTGGCTCGCCGAACGCGGCCCTCGCCGTCGATCTCGCGGCGCAGGGTCCGTTCGTCGTGCATTGCCTCGCGGCCGATGCGCCATCCCGCGACGCGCTCCGTGCGGAGATCCGGGCGAAGGGACTTTGCGGCACCGTCTCGGCGGAGACGCTCGCGGACGGCCGGCTGCCGTACGTCGCCAACCTCGTCAACCTGCTCGTGATCGATGCCAGAAGCGAACATCGAACATCCAACAGCCAACAACCAACATCCAACAACCCACGGCCGGTAGACAACCGACCCACCGCCACACCTCCACACATCCCCACCGCCCCACCGCCACACGTCCCCACCGCCACACCCCCACACATCCCCACTGCCACACCGCCACACGGCCCCACCTCCACACAGCCATACAGCCACACCGCCACACCGCCATACCGCCACACCGCCACACCTCCCCACGCCCTCACGCCCTCGCCGGACGAGGCCTTGCGCGTTGTCGCTCCTCTCGGGGCGGTCTGGATCGCCGCGGGGTCGCGCGAGGCCGCGGAGCCGCTGGCGGAGCGGCTTCGGGCGCTGGGTGCGGCGGATGTCGGGATCGTCGAGGCGGGCGGCGTCTGGGTCCGCGCGCGCAAGGCATGGCCGGAGGATATCGACGAATGGACGCACTACCTTCACGGCGCCGACGGCAACCCCGTCGCGCGCGACCGCGTCGTCGGCCCGCCCGTCCGCTACCAGTGGGTCGCCGGCCCCCTGTGGCAGCGTTCGCACGAGACGGACTCGAGCATCAGCACGCTCGTCACCGCGCAGGGGCGGCTCTTCTACATCGTCGACGAGGCCCCCAATAGTCTCGAGGGCGATCACGGGCTTCCCGACCAGTGGTTTCTCGCCGCGCGCGACGCCTTCAACGGCGTGGACCTGTGGAAGGTGCCGATCCGCCGCTGGGGCTGGCGCGAATGGCGCGGCCACTGGTTCAGCCCGCGGCCGAGCGACATCCCCCTCAACATCCAGAAGCGGCTCGTCGTCGCCGCCGACCGCGTCTACGTCACGCTCGGCTACACCGCGCCGGTCTCCGAGCTCGACGCCCGCACGGGCGCGATCCTGCAGACCTACGCGGGCACGGAACGGACCGGCGAGATCCTGGCCGCCGGGGGCCGGCTGATCCTCGCGCTCGGCCTCGAACGCCAGGCGGGCGGGCGCGTCGCGGCGGTCGACGCGGCCTCCGGGCGGCGGCTGTGGACCTCCGCCAAGGCCTACCGCGGCAGCATCACGGACTACATCAAGTGGAAAGAGTCCGGCGGCGGGACGGATCCGGTGCCGCTCGACCCGGCGCTGAATCTCTCGACGGACGGGAGGACCGTGGCGCTGATCGACGGCGACGCGCTGGTCGCGCTCGACGCGGGCAGCGGCGCCGAGCGGTGGCGCGCGGCCTTCCCGATGGACCCGGCCGATGCGAACGCCGGCGGCCAGAGCGCGTCGAGCAACCTGTGGAACGGGACGATGATCGTCACCGACGGCGTCGTGCTGCACGCAAGCCCCAACAGCCTGGCCGCGTTCGACGCCGCCACCGGCCGCGTCCTCTGGCGGCAGCCGAAGAAGTACATCGGCCACCTGTGGTACGAGTGGAAGGACGTGTTCGTCATCGACGGCCTGGTCTGGACCTGGACCCCGGATCTGAAGAAGGAGGCCCTCGCGGGGGGCGGGAAGCGAAACGAATCCTCGGTCTTCCCGGACGAAGCCCACGGCTACGACCTGCGGACCGGCGAACGGAAGAAGAGCGTGCCGCTCGGGACGCTGTTCAAGGCCAACCACCATCACCGCTGCTACCGCAACAAGGCGACGGAGCGCTACATCCTTGCCAGCCGCCGCGGCACCGAGTTCGTGAACCTCGAGGGCGGACCGCACTCGGTGAACAACTGGGTCCGCGGCACCTGCCACGTCGGCATGATGCCCGCCAACGGCCTGCACTACGCGCCGCCGCACCCGTGCCAGTGCTACATCGAGGAGAAGCTGACGGGCATGAACGCCCTCGCAGCCGCGGAGCCGGCGCGGGCGCCCCCGGCCGCCCCTGGGCCCGTCGTCGAGCGCGGCCCGGCCTTCGGCGCCTGCGACGGACCCGCGGCGGACGGGGAGGACTGGCCGACGTTCCGGTCCGACGCCACGCGCTCCGGCGCCTCGTCGACCCGTCTCGACGCGTCGATCCGCGAGGCGTGGCGCGTCACGCCGGGCCGGCGGGTCTCGGCGCCCGTCGCCGCGGGCGGGCGGGTGTTCGTGTCGCTGATCGACGAACACCGGGTGGCGTGTCTCGACGCGAAGGACGGCCGCACGCTGTGGACGTTCGCCGCCGGCGCGCGAATCGACTCGCCGCCGACGGTCGAGAAGGGGGCCGTCCTGTTCGGTTCCTCCGACGGATGGATCTACTGCGTGCGCGCGGCCGACGGGGCGCTCGCCTGGCGGTTCCGCGCGGCGCCGGAGGAACGCCGCATCGGCGCCTTCGGCCAGCTCGAGTCGCCGTGGCCGGTCAGCGGCAGCGTGCTCGTGCGCGCGGGTCTCGCCTACGCCGTCGCGGGGCGGTCGTCGCACCTCGACGGCGGACTGCGGATCGTGGCGGTCGACGCGGCCACCGGCGAACTGCGCCACGAGCGCCGGCTGGAGGGGCCGGAGGTCGATGTCTCGGAGATGGCGCAGAACCTCGGGTTGCCGCAGGGGGCGCTGGCGGACATCCTCGTCGCCGTCGACGACCGGATCGCGATGAGGTCGGAGATCTTCAGCCCGGCGCTCGAACCCGTGGGCGGGAAGCCCGAGGTCGAGGCCCCGGCCGGCTACCTCGACGACACCTACTTCAAGCGCACGCCGTGGACGGCCGGCGGCGAGCACGCCCGGCTGCTCGTCCGGGACCGCACGTCCGCCTACTACGTGCGCATGTTCGACTCGCTCAAGGGGCTCGATCCGACGGTCTTCTTCACGCCCGGCGCCAAGGGATACCTCCTGTTCGCCAGGAACCTGGAGGGCGGGAAGAACTCGTGGATGGAGCGCGTGCCGGTGCGCATCCGCGCGATGGCCCTGGCGAAGGGGAGCCTGGTCGTCGCGGGGCCGCCGGACGTCGTCGACCCGAAGGACCCGCTCGGCGCGTTCGAGGGACGCAAGGGCGGGCGGCTGATCGTGGCGGACTCCCTCTCGGGCGCGAAGCGGATGGAGACGCAGCTTCCGTCGCCGCCGGTGTTCAACGGGATCGCCCTGGCGCGCGGGTGCGTTCTCCTCGCAACCGAGGACGGCGCCGTGACCTGCTTCGCCGGTCGCTGATACGCCTACCCTTCGACGACCCGGCCGTCTTCGATGCGGAGCCGGATCGTCGCCAGCCGGTCGGCATCCTCGCGGTTGTGCGTCACGTGCAGCGCCGTGACGCCTTCCGCCCGCCGGGCGGCGTCGAGCACGCCGTACATCTCGCCCCGCGTGGCCTCGTCGAGGGCGCTGAGCGGTTCGTCGAGGCAGAGGATCCGCGGTCGGAACGAAAGGGCGCGGCCGAGGGCGACGCGTTGCACCTCACCCCCGCTGAGGCCGCGCGGGCGGCGGTCGAGAAGCTGCGCGAGGCCGAGAAGCCCGGCGAGTTCGGCGACGCGCGCGTCGATCTCCGCGCGCGGGCGGTCGCGGATGGCCAGCGGGAAGGCGAGGTGTCCGCGCACGGTCATCGTCGGAAAGAGGGCGCCGTCCTGCGGCACGTAGCCGATGCCGCGCGCCGCCGGCTTCCAGCGCGTCACGTCGCGCCCGTCGAGACGGATCGTCCCCGCCGCCGCCGCGCGCAGGCCGCAGAGCGCCTCCAGCAGCGTCGTCTTGCCGGACCCCGTGCGGCCCATCAGCACGGCGTAGGCGCCCTGCGGCACGCGGAAGGAGACGTCGCGGAGCTCGAAGCCGCCGGCGCGCACCGCGAGATGGTCCACGGCGATCATCTCACAGCACCCCTTCCGACGATGTGCCGAGGCCGAAGACGCGGGCGATCGCCAGCACCGCCAGGGCCGCGACGATCATGACCAGCGAGACCGCCGCCGCGGCCTCGATGTTGCCGACGCTGAGCTCGAGGAAGACCGTGGTCGGCAGCACCTCCGTCCGCAGGCGCGTCGCGCCCGCGAAGACGAGGATCGGGCCGAACTCGCCGAGCGCGCGCGCCCACGAGAGCGTGGCCGCCGTCAGGATGCCCCGGCGCGCCTCCGGCAGGACGACCTGCCAGAAGGCCTGGGCGCGGCTGCATCCGAGCGTCAGCGCGACCTGTTCGGCGCGCGGGCTGATCTGCTCGAACGTGACGAGCATCGTGCGGACCGCGAAGGCGCAGGCCACGACGAACTGGGCGAGGACCACCGCGCCGACCGTGTAGGTCACCGGCACGACGCGCTGCAGGGCCCGGCCGGGGGGCGTCTGGAACAGGATCAGCAGGCTGATGCCCAGCACGAGCGGGGGGAGGACGATCGGCACGTCGAGGATCGCGTTGACGAGCCGGCGGCCGGGGAAGCGGTGGCGCGCCAGCAGGTAGCCGGTCGGAACGGCGACCCACAGCGAGAGCAGGGCGGTCAGCGTGCAGGAAAGCAGGCTCAGCCGCATCGCGAAGCGGATCTCCGGGCTCGCGAGGGCCTTCGCGATGTGCGACGGCGTGGTGAACGAGGCGTCGGCCACGACCAGCGCCACGATCAGGACCACGTACGCGCCGCCGAGGATCGCCAGGCCCGTGTAGAAGGGCCAGTCGGGCCGGTTGCGCGGGATCCCGCGGGCGCCGTCGCTGGAGGGGGCGGCGCTCACTTCTCCGCCGGGCCCCGGTAGCGCCAGCCGAACCCGGCCTTCTCGAAGCGTTCGCGGCCCGTGCCGGAGACCATCGCGTCGAGCAGCCGCCGCACCATCTGGGCGTGGGGCGTGTCCTTTCCGACGGCGAAGGGCTGGGTCATGGTGGCCATGGGATGGTCGATCGGGAGGGCGTCGAGCGTGTCGCTGACCTGCCTGTAGTTCGTGCGGCACGCGAGGATGGCATCGAGCGAGCCGGTGCGGAGCTGGTTCACGAGGAAGTCGCCGGTGGGCGACTCGACGGCCAGGTTCGCCGCGATCGCGTCGTAGAGGCCCATCGCCACGAGCATCCTCCACGCGACGTTGCCCATCGCGGACTTGTCGTGGTGCGGCAGGCCGACGCGCACGCCCGGCTTCGCGAGGTCGGCGGGTGTCGCGATGCCCTTCGGATTGCCCTTCTGGACGATGATCATGAGGCTGTTGTCCACGACGTCCGCCGGGGGCCCGTAGAGGTCGGCGACGCTGTCCATGAACGTGGTGTCGCACGCGAGATAGGCGTCCGGCCGCTCCCCGGCGCGCATCTGAGCGCAGAGGATGCCGCAGCCGTTGTAGACGGTGGTGATGCGGCAGCCCTCGCGCGCCTCGAACTCCTTGAGCGTCGCCTCGACGCCGGGGCGCAGCATCGAGCCGCTGAAGAGGCTGATCTCGGGGGCGAGAACCCAGGCGTCGCCGGGAAGCGCCTCGTAGCCGCTCGCGGCGAAGATCCCCGCTCCGCGGTCGCGCGCGGCGAGGAAACGCAGGAAGCGCAACGCCACCGTGGGGCGCCGGGACGATTTCAGCACGGCGGCGTGGAGCGTCTCGGCGGCGTCGTCGAACGCGGGCACCCGCACGACGTCGAGGTCGGGATACTGGGCGGCGAGCGCATCCCAGACGATTCCCGCGTCCACCGCGCCGAGCTTCACGTCGTTGGCGACGTCGTTCACCGTCGGCTTGAAGACGGCGATGCGCGCCTCCAGGGCCGTCCACCGGCCCGAGGCCTGCAGCAGCGCGCGGACGGAGCGCCCCACGGAGGCCGCCTCGGGATTGGCGAACGAAACGCGGACGCCGTCGCGTCCGAGGTCCTCGATCGCGCGGATGCCCTTCGGATTGCCCTTCGCGACCAGGATCACGGGGCGCTGGCGCGCAAGGGGGACGACCTCGGCCAGCACGCCGAAGCCCCGGCCCGCCTCGATGTAGCTCGCGTCCGCGGGAACATAGACGTCCCCCGCCTCCGCCACCCGCAGGTTGCCCAGCAGCGTGCCCGAGCCGCCGTACTGCAGTTGGACGCGCTCGCCGGTCTCGCGCTCGAAGTCGCGGGCGGCGGCCTCGACCGGGACCTTGATCCCCGCGGCGCAGAAGACGAGCAGCGGGTTCGTTGCGTCCGTGGACGGCCCGCGCGCCGGTCCGCGGTCGCGCAGGAGGGCGACGAGGACCGCGATCGCCGCCAGGGAGGCCAGGGTGACCACCCAGGCATTCCGCGCGGCGCCCGTGCTCCCCTGCGTGCGTTGTGCGTTCATCTCGATGCGCTTCCCCGGAGGCGGACAGGATAGCAGGACGAACGGCATGCGGCGCGGATTATTGCTCCGCGAGGCGGCCGTCCCGCATCGCCACGACGCGCCCGGCGCGCGCGGCGGCCCCGGCGTCGTGCGTGACGAGCAGCACCGCGCCCCCGTCGCGGGCGAAGGCCGCGAGATGGTCGAGCACGATGCGGCCGTTGTCCGGATCGAGGTTGCCGGTGGGTTCGTCCGCCAGCAGCAGCCTCGGCCGGTTCAGCAGCGCGCGGGCCAGGGCGGTGCGCTGGCGCTCGCCGACGCTGAGCGCGGCCGGCACGTGACGGAGCCGGCCGGACAGGCCGAGGCGCTCCGCAAGCTCGACCGCGCGTCCGCGCGCGTCCGCGGGAGGCGCGCCGGCCAGCGAGGGCACGAGGATGTTGTCGAGGACGTCCAGGTAGGGGACGAGGTGGAACTGCTGGAAGACGAAGCCGATGCCGGCAGCGCGCAGGGCGGAGCGCGGCCCGGGCGGCATCGCGTAGGGATCCGCGCCGCCGAAACGCACGGTGCCGCGATCGGGACGGAGCAGCGCGCCGGCGGCGAGGAGGAGGGTCGTCTTCCCGCAGCCGCTCGGGCCGCGGACGGCGACGAACTCGCCCGCTTCCAGGTGCAGCGTGACGCCGTCGAGCGCGCGCACGGGGCCGCCGGGTCCCGCGTGCGTCCGGCCGAGATCCTGGAGTTCGAGCAGCGCCACGTCAGGACTCCCTCAGGATGTCGGCCGGATCCTGCTGCGCGGCGGCCAGCGCGGGCAGCCAGCTCGCGAAGACGGAGAGCAGGGGCGCCGCCGCGACCGCCCAGGCGAGCCAGCGCCCGTCGATACCGGTCCGGACGCCGCTGCCGGTCGCGCCGCCCGAGGCCGCGGCGAAGGCCAGCGCCGCGGCGATGCCGAGCGCCGCGCCGGCGAACCCGACGGCCGCCGCCCGGCCGAGGAAGACGAGGAGGATCTGGCGCGTGGACAGGCCGACGGCCCGGTAGATGCCGATCTCGGCGCGGCGCTCGCGGACGTTGGCGAGGGCGAGGAGGCCGATCCAGACCGCGCAGACCGCGGCCACCGCGGGCACGAGGATCGCGGCCATCGTCTCCCGCGCGTTGCGCAGCCGGTCGCGCTGCGCCTTCTCCGCCGCGATCGCGGCGGCGGCCTCCTCCGCGGCCCGGCGCCGGGCCTCGGCGCGCGCGATGGCCTGGGAGGCGAACTCGATGACCTGCGTGTCGGGCAGGATCTTGAGGATCTCCGCGCGGATCAGGCTCAGCCGGTCCGCCGCGCAGGTGCAGTCGAGCGCCAGGATCGCGTTGATGAGGCCGGGCTTGTCGAGCATCGCCTGCGCCTCGCCGAGATCGATCCACAGCGTGATGTCGTCCTTGGTTCCGCGCTCGGGGTTCAGCCGGGCGACGGTGAACGTGCGGCCGAGGATCTGCAGCGGGTCGCCGGCCTTGAGGCCGAGGCCGGAATGCAGTTCGTGGCCGACGACGACGGTGCCGGGCGTGACCGCGTCGAGGATCGGCTTCTGCTTCGCGCTGTGAAGGTAGACCTCGCCGCGGACGCCCATCAGAATGACCGTGCGCTGCCGTTCGGGCCACTTGATCTTCTGCTGGAGGCTCGGGAGGACGTGGTTGATCGTGGCCACGCGGCTCTCGGCCAGACGCGTCGCGTAGGCCTCGGGCATGAAGCGCGTGGCGTAGTCGTCCGCGTAGAGGTCCGCCAGGTCCTGGTCCTTCGGAAGGATCAGCACGTTGAAGCCCATCGCGACGGTCAGCTTGCGGACATCGTCCTCGTACGCCTCCATCTTGGCCTGCGTCTCGGCCTCCTTGGCGGCGACGAGCCGGGTCGTTTCCAGATCGTGGCGTCGCAGGACGGTCATCGCGGCGATCGAGCAGGCGGCCGCCGCCGCCACCGAGACGACGCCGACGAGGAAGCCGGTCCGGCGGTGCCGGATCTCGCGAAGGACGATCCGCGTCAGCGTCACGACGGAGGTCTCCGGCGCATCAGCCACAGCGTGCCGGCGGCGAGGGCGGCCAGGCCGGCGGCCCCGACGGCGAGGAGGTTGCGGCGGAGCGGGGACCGTTCCGCATCGGGCCGGGCGTCCGGAGCCGGGGCCGGGGCGGCCCGGAGGGCCGGCCCCGCGGCCGGGGTGGCGGATGGCTTCGCGGCCTGCTCGGCGAGGCCGGAGAGGCTGACCAGGGGGGGGAGGGCGGGTTCCTCGACGACACGCTCCTCGATCAGGGCGTCCCAGTCCGCCGCCATCAGGAGATCATGGCCCGGGTTCATCGACTTCACCTCGCACGAGCAGGCGCCGGTCAGGAACACGGCGACCTCGTCCAGCGTGCCGTCGTCCAGCCCGTCCCCCGGCAGCTTGCACAGTACGCGACCGCGGCCGAAGACGGGCAGGATCACCGGGTCGCTCGTCTCCCGCAGCGTCGGGAACAGGTGGAAGATCTGGGCGAGGAGGAAGCGCTCGGCGGGATCGCTGCGCGAGAGGCGCAAGGTCGAGAAGGCGATGGTCAGGGATTCGTTGACCCGGGTTCGCGGGTCGGAGGGATCCATCTCCGGGATCTCGAGGTCCGCGGCGATCCGCTTCGACTCCTTCGCCAGCCGCGCGGCGACGGCATCGTCCGCCTTCGCGTCGCCGCCCTCGAGCAGAAGCCAGACCGCCGAGTCGCCGCCGAGAAGACGTTTGCGCAGGTCCCGGCGCGCCGGGGAATCGAGCAGGGGGCGGATGCCGTCCGCGGCGGGCGGGCCGCGCCAGACGACGCCCGCGGCGCCGGGCTCGACGGGATCCTGGAGCACGAGGCATGGCAGTTCGGTCTCCGGGATGCCGCCCGGCACGTCGCGATAGGGCGAGGGCTTCGGGTCGGCGAGATCGACGCGGCGGACGGCGACATTGGCGAAGCCGTCCGACGCCGTCTGTTCCAGCGCCTCCACCACGGCCGCGGCGTCCGCCGCCAGCGGCCCGCGGTGAAGGAGGGTCAGGAGGTAGCGGTCCGCCGGCCATCGCTCCAGCGCGTAGCGGAAGACCGGCACGTTGCACGCGTGCGACGGCAGGGCGGCCATCCCGAGGATGGCGGTCGCGAGGGCCAGAAGTCGCGTGCTTCGCATGGTGTCTCCGTCCGGCGTGCGCCGGTGCGCCCGTATGTTCGCCCCGGTCCGCGCCGAACGCAAGGGCCGCTACGCCGAAACGAGAACCAGGTTGGCGTACGGGGTCGTGTCGCCGGTCCGGACCAGGCCGATGGCGGCCGGGATGCGCCGCTTGAACTCGACGTGCGGCTCGAAGGCGACCGGGATGCCCGCGAGGGCGGCGTCGAAGGACTTCCGCGTGCGGGCCGTGTTGTGCGCCCGGAACTCCTCCGCCATGAAGGCCTGGCCGATGACGAAGTTCGGACGGACCGCGGCCAGGACCTGCAGGACCGTCGGGATGTCGTCGACGAGCGAGAGGTCGACCGTCTCGACCTGCGGCCAGAACGGGAACCCGCGGTCGGCGATCACGAGCGTGTTCGTGTGCCGCACGCGGCTCAGCAGCGAGTTGACCGCGGGATTCAGGATTCCGTGTTTCAGCATGCCGGCTCCTTGTGACGAGCGCCATCGTACCGTCGCGGCGGAGGGGGGACAAGGCCGCGGTCCAGGGCAGACGCATCTTCCTCGAGGTCGCGGCGCCTTTCGGTCGGCGGGGCGCGGAGTCGCGGGTGGACGCAGGAGCCCTTGCGGTTGCGGGGGTGCGACGCGCACCAGGCCGGCCGGATCGCGCGGGATCCCGCCCCGCCTGCGGCGTTGCCGAAGGGGGCGCGGACACGAGTCCAGCGCCCCCTTCGTCGCCTTGCATCCGGGGCGGTCTGCCGCGTTCCCGGCCGGGCCCCTCGCGGGCTCGGGGCCACCCGGTGCGCGCCGCGGCATCGCCTTCGCCTTGATTCAAGGATCGTTCGGCTGGGATCTCCCTTTCCCGGCGATGGAAGGGGAATCCTGAGGATCCCGCGCACACGGCCCGGTTTCGACAGGAATCAAGATGCGTCTGCCCTGGGCCGCGGTCCGGTCGTCCGCGGCATTGACAAGCGGCGGGGGGGTGGGCCATCCTGCGGACAAGCAACCCGCGGGGAGATGCGCCATGGCCGTCTTGATCGGAATGTCGCCCGAGGTGAAGGGCAAGAACTACGAACTGGACCGTGACAAGGTCTCGATCGGGCGCAATGCCACGAACATGATCGTGATCGATCACGCCACGGTCTCCGGCCGGCACTGCTGCGTGATGAAGAGCGGGAACCACTTCTCGCTCGTGGACCTCGGGTCGACGAACGGCACGCGGGTGAACTCGAAGGAGATCAAGGAGGCGGATCTCCACCCGAAGGACCTCGTCCAGGTCGGCTCGATCGAGTTTCTTTTCGACGCGGAGGGGGCGGAGGCCGCCGCCGAGGCGCCCACGTTCTCGCAGGCGAAGGTGGAAGTCACCTCCGGTCCCGCCACGGCCCCGATCTCGTTCGGCAGCATCTCGCCCTTCGGCGCCCGCCGGAAGGAGAACACGGGGCTGTGGTACACGCTGATCATCGTGATCGGCATCCTGGCGCTCGCGGGCATCGCGTGGTTCGTCATCACGATCCTGCGCGCCGGGTGACGCGCTCCGCCCGCCGCCGTCCGGGCGGCGGATGGACGCTGATCGAAACCCTGGTCGCGGTCGCCCTGACCGCGGTCCTTGCCGCCGTCGTCCTGTCCACCTGGATGACCGTCCACCGCGTCCTGAGGGGGCGCGGGGCGCGCGTCACCCGGGCGGCGTCGGTGGCGGATGCCCTGCGCCGGATGGCCACCGACCTCGAGTGCGCGTGCGAGCCCGCCTCGGGCCCGGCGTTCGAACTCCAGTCCGACAAGCGCGCCGCGGTCGGGACCGCCCTCCGGTTCTGCTCCGTGGCGGCCGCGACGGACGGGACGGACGGCGGGGCGCCGGAGATGGCGGAGCTGCGCTACGAGGTGGCGCGCGACGAGACCGCGCAGCCGCGGATGGTCCGCATCCGCCGCCCCGCCGCAGGCCCCGGCGCGATGGGCATGGGGACGACGAACGCGCTGGTCGCGCGCGCGGAGGCGATCTCGATCGAGGCGTTCGACGGAACGAACTGGCTCGCCGCCTGGCCCGCCCCGGGCGGGGAGCGCCTGCCGCGCGCGGTCCGGATTTCGGTCGCGTACGGGGGGGCGTCCGGTCCCGCGACCGCCCGGGTCGAGACCGTGGTCCAAGCCGGCGTTCCGGTCAGGCCTCGGATCGAGCGCCGCGCCGCGCCGGCGTCCGCCCGGTGAGCCCGGCGAGGGTCGCCTCGAGCCGCTCGACGCTGCGGTCCCAGGAGAGCCGCCGGAGCACGAGGTCGCGGCCGCGCCGCGCGATGCGCTGGCGCAGCGGCTCGTCCTCCAGGAGCAGGCACACCTGCTCAACCATCACGTCCGCGCTGTCCGCCAGAAGGCAGTCGCCGCCCGGCTGGACGGGGATCCCCTCGACGCCGACCGTCGTGGTCACGACCGGCACCTCGCTGGCCATCGCCTCGAGAAGCTTGCCGCGCATGCCCGAGCCCATGCGCGTCGGGCTCACGAAGACGGCGGCGCGCTGGAGGTAGGGGCGGACGTCGTCCACCTCGCCCGTGACGATGATGCGGGGGTCCTTCCACGGGCTGTCGCGGATGTCCGGGGGCGGATCGGGGCCGACGATGTAGAAGAACAGGTTCGGGTGCCGCACGCGGACGCGCGGCCACACGTTCGCGAGGAACCATCGCACCGCGTCGCGGTTCTGCTCGTGGGAGTAGTAGCCCGTGAAGATGAGGCCGTCCGGCGGCGCCGCGCGCTCGGCCGGACGGAACCGGGCCGTGTCGACGCCGCTCGGGATCACGACGGTGCGCAGGTCGGGCGCGTATTGCAGGAGCTGGTAGCGTTCCTGCGGCGTAAGGACGAGGACGCAGTCCGCCGCGCGGTAGAGACCGAATTCGTAGCGCTGCAGCCGCTCGCGGCGGCGGCGCTCCCACAGGCCCGCCGGGGTGTAGCCGAGCAGCTCGGCGCGCTTGCGGCTGGCCACGGTCTCGCACTGGTGCACCGACACCACCCGCCGCACCGCCGGAAGCCAGGGGTTCCAATGGAGGAAGGGGGCCATCACCGAGAACTCGGCGACGACCACATCGTAGCGCGTGCGCTCCACCATGTCGCCGATGCGCCGGGCCATGGCAGCGGACCGGACGTCGCGGAAGGGGGAGGGCACGCCCTCGATCCACGCCGCCAGCCGTCCGCCGCCGCCCGCCGACTCCGGCGGCACCCGCTCCAGTTCGCGCAGCACGCCGTCCCACTCCGCCGCCGCGGCCCCGTCGCCCGTGCGGTCGAAGCACGCGACGCCGATCTCGTGCCCGCGCGCGGCGAGGCGGCGGATCCGTTCGTAGACGATCCGGTGCCCGCTCAGCACCCGGCTGTGCGGCAGCTGCGGCGTGACGAAGAGGACCTTCACGGCCCTCGCGGCGGCCGCATCATCGGCGGCGGTTGGGGCGGGTGGCGCACCTCGCGCGTGCCGCACGAGGTTCCGCACGCCTGGCATCGGTAATCCATCAGGTCGCCCTGCGGCAGCACGAGCAGCAGGCGCTCGCGCACCGGCTGCGCGACGCGGCACCGGGGGCAGAACAGCTCGGAGGCGCGGAGGTTCTCGAATTGGCGGGGCATGGGGAGGTGTCGGGTTTCAGGTGTCAGGGGAGGAGGGGAGGAGCATCCGGTTCCAGGGTTCAAGCTCGCCGGAACCGGCACCTGAACCCCGTCGCCTCCCCCTCTCCGGTCACGGCTTGCCCTCGACCTCGTGCGGGTCGGAGCTCTCGACGAGCTTGTCGTGCTCCCAGCGCTGCTTCTTGATCACCTTGCCCGCCTGGTCCCAGTAGGTGTTGGCGCCGTGCCGCTGGTTGTTCTCGAAGTTCGTCTCGGTGCTCTTCTGCCCGTTCGCGTACCACTCCTCGACGAGCCCGTGGATCTTGCCGTCGAGATAGCGGTAGCGAGCCTTGAGCTTGCCTTCGCGGTGCCGCTGCTCCGCGGTCCCGTTGAACGGCTTGCCGTCGAGCATGAACAGCTCGTTCCTCCAGTCGAGTTTCGCGTAGTCCACCGCGCCGGCGACCGCCGGCGGGGCGGCCGGAGCGTTGGTGGTGGCCGCGTCGGCGGCCCGCGCCGCCCCGTCGAGGGCCAGCGCCGCCAGGCACGCGCAAGCGGTTCGGAATCCGATCATGCCCTTCTTCCTTTCTTCGCCGCGCCGCCCGGGCCGCGCGCCGGGCGCGGCGGGCGGGACAGCAGGTGCTTCCGGTAAAACGCGAGCTCCGCGGCCGACGCCTGCGCATCGTAGTGGGCGTCGTGCCGCTCGTCCGGCCCGATCAGCGCGCCGGGGAAGTAGCGCCGCACGATCTCGCCGGATTCCTTCTCGAAGTCGAACGACGGGTCGCGGCGCAGCCACTCGAGCTTCAGCGCGGTCACGTCCATCTGCCGGTAGTGCAGCCGCGCGAGGAAGCCCGGCAGGAACCGGCGCGCGAGCCACCAGTCGGCGTGGACGCTGTTGCCCGCGAGCACCGGCCGCTTCGTGACCTTGTCCACATCGGGGCCGAGCGCCTTCTCCAGGGCCGCGACCAGGCGGCGGTCGGCCTCGGCGGCGGTGACGGCCTCCGCGGACCGGCACGTCGCGACGAGCGGCTGGAGATTCTCCTCCACCCACGGGCTCAGGCGCGCCGATGGCGGCAGACGGATCGCCAGGCGCACGTCGCTCTCCGGCGGACCGACGCGCCGGAGGTCGCCGTCCGTGATCATCATCGCCACCTGCAGCAGCCGCGCCCGATCGAGGTCCAGCGTCGTGTATTCCGTGTCGAACCACACCAGGAACGTCGACAGATCCCGTCCCGCCCTCGCCTTCTTCGTGCCCACGCCCTTCGTCCGCCTTTCCAAGGCCGCGTCCTTTACAGGCCCGCGGCCGGCCTGTACCGTATCGCAACCCGGCCGTGGAATCCAAGGCCGGAGGAGACGGACATGGGCGGAATCTTCAAGGCATACGACATCCGGGGCATCTACGGCGACACCCTGACCGATGACCTGGCCTACCGGATCGGCCGGGCCTTCGGCACCTTCCTGCGGCCCCGCACCGTCGTCGTCGGCCGCGACATCCGTCCGCACTCGGTCCCGCTGTTCGAGGCGTTGTCCCGCGGCCTCACCACCCAGGGCGCCGACGTGATCGACCTCGGCCTCTGCAGCACGCCGATGTCCTACCACGCCAACGGCGTCCTCGGCGCCGACGCGAGCATCATGATCACCGCCTCGCACAACCCGAAGCAGTGGAACGGGTTCAAGCTCTGCCGCGAGAAGGCCATCCCGATCAGCGGCGCCTCGGGCATCGCCGACGTCGAGCGGATCGCCATGGCCAACGCCTTCGACGCCCCCGCCGCGAAGCCGGGCACGATCCGCAAGCACGACATCCTCAAGGTCTACGGGGAACACGTCCGCACCGTCGCCGCCCTGAAGCGCCCCGTGAAGGTCGCCGTCGACTACGCCAACGCGATGGGCATCATCGAGGCCGAGGCCCTGCGCGGCGTGATCGAGGCCGACTGCCTCTTCGACACGCTCGACGGCTCCTTCCCGAACCACGAGGCCAACCCGCTCGAACTCGAGACGCTGCACGCGCTGCAGGCGAAGGTCCGCGAGGGGTCCTTCGACTTCGGCGTGGCCTACGACGGCGACGCCGACCGCGCCGGCTTCATCGACGAGACCGGTGCCGTGATCCCGATGGACATGATCACCGCCCTGATCGCGCAGTCCCTGCTGCAGACGCACAAGGGGGCGGCGATCTTCTACGACCTGCGCAGCAGCTGGGCCGTGAAGGAGGTCATCGAGGAGAACGGCGGCAGGCCCATGATGTCGCGCGTCGGCCACGCCTTCATCAAGCAGCAGATGCGCGAGGCCGATGCCGTCTTCGCCGGCGAGCTCTCGGGCCATTACTACTTCCGCGACAACTTCTACGCCGAGAGCAGTTCGATGGCCGTGCTCTACGTCGCCAACCTCGTCAGCGCGTCCGGCAAGCCGCTTTCGGACATGATCAAGCCGCTCCGGCGCTACCACGCCAGCGGCGAGATCAACTCGCGCGTCGCCGACACCCAGGCCGTCCTCGACCGGCTCCTCGCGGCGTATCCGGGAGGCACGGTCATCCGCCTCGACGGCGTCACCGTCGAGTTCGCCGACTGGTGGTTCAATGTCCGCGCCTCCAACACCGAGCCGCTGATCCGCCTCAACCTCGAGGCGAAGACGCGCGAGATGATGGAGTCCCGCCGCGACGAACTCCTCGCCGCCATCCGGACCTGACCGGCCGGCCCGCCCGGATCCCGAATGAACGCCCCGTCGGTCTGCGCAGCCTTCGCCACCCTCGCTCTTGCCCTCCGCGCAGGCGCCGGGGCGGGGCTCCTCGTCGGCGCGGACGTCTCGTGGGTTCCGCAGCAGGAGGCCGGGGGCCGGCGCTTCTCGGACGCCCGCGGCGAGCGCGACATCCTGGCCATCCTTCGCGACCACGGCTTCAACGCCGCCCGCCTGCGCCTGTTCCACGATCCGGCCGCGGAGGGCGGCTACTCGGCGAAGGGCTTCTGCGGCCTCGAGTCGACGCTGGCCATGGCGGCGCGCGTGAAGGCCGCGGACATGGCCTTCCTGCTCGACTTCCACTACAGCGACACTTGGGCCGATCCCGGCCACCAGGTCATGCCCGCGGCGTGGCGTGATCTCGGCCCCGACGCGCTCACGAATGCCGTGTTCGCCTACACGCGGGACACGCTGGCGGAGTTCGCGCGCCGCCGGGTCGCCCCCGACATGGTTCAGATCGGAAACGAGATCAACAACGGCATGATGTGGCCGGCGGGGAGCTCGAAGAACTGGGACGGTCTCGCCGCCATCCTTCGCGCCGCCGCCGCGGGCGTCCGCGCCGGAGCGCCCGGCGCCCGCATCGTCCTTCACATCGCCAACGGCGGCGACAACGCGAAGTCGCGATGGTTCCTCGACCGGGCGATCGGACGCGGCGTGCCGTTCGACGTCATCGGGCAGTCCTACTACCCGAAATGGCACGGCACGGCCGCCGACCTCGGCGCGAACCTCGATGACCTCGCCCGTCGCTACCGCAAACCCGTCCTCGTCGCCGAACACACATCGCCCGGCGTGCGCGACGTGCATGCCGTGACCCGCGCGGTGCCGGACGGGCTCGGCCTCGGCGCCTTCATCTGGGAGCCGACGGACCCGAAGCACGGCGGCCTCTTCGACGCGCAGGGCCGCGCCCTCCCGGCCCTCGACCAGTATCCACCCCCCTGAGCGATCCTGCCTTGGATGGGACGATCGTTGCATCCAAGGTAAGATGGGACCCATGGCCGACATCGTCCTCGCCACCGTCAACGCCGGCTACGCGCACGCGTCGCTCGGGCTGAGGTCGCTGCGCGCGAACCTCGGAGCGCTGCGGGAGCGGGCGGAGATTCAGGAGTTCGACGGCCATGCCGCCGCGGAGGATGTCGCGGCGCGGATCCTCGTTGCGCAGCCGGCGGTCTGCGGGCTCGGCGTCTACATCTGGAACGTCGGTACGCTGACGCGCGCCGCGGAGATCCTGAAGGCCGCGCGGCCCGGCCTGTGGATCGTCCTCGGCGGCCCCGAGGTCAGCCACGGCACGGACGGCCTCCGCATCGCAGGCATCGCCGACTGCATCGTGGAAGGCGAGGGCGAGGATGCCTTTCGCGCCCTCTGCGCGGGGGCGATCGCCGGATGCCGTCCGCCTCCCGTGGTGCACGCTCCGCCCCCGGCGCTGGATGCCCTGTCCATGGCGGACGGGGAATACACGGACGACGATCTGCAGCGGCGCATCGCGTACGTCGAAAGCGCGCGAGGGTGTCCGCACGGCTGCGAGTACTGCCTCTCCGCCGTCGACCGCCGCGTGCGCCCGTGGCCGCTCGAGGCCGTGCTCGCGTCGTGGGGCAGGCTGCTGGATCGCGGCGCGCGGCGCCTCAAGGTCGTCGATCGCACGTTCAACCTCGACCCCGCCCGCGCCGCCCTTCTGCTTCGGTTTCTCGCCGCGCGGCTGCCGCCGGACGGCATCGTGCAGGTCGAGATGACCCCCGTCGCGCCGCCCGCGGTCCTTGCCGACGTCTTCCGGGCCTTCCGCCCCGGCGCGCTGCGCGTCGAGGTCGGCGTGCAGACCTTCACGCCCGGCGTCGCCGCGCGGATCGGCCGGCGGCCGGACGACGGCGGCGCCGCGGCGATGATCGGTGCGTTGCGCGGTGCCGGGGCGGTCGTCCACGCGGACCTGATCGCCGGGCTGCCCGGCGAGACGCCGGAGTCCTTCGCCGCCGGCTTCGACCGGCTGCTCGCGCTCGGCCCCGACGAACTCCAGTTCGGCATCCTCAAGCGCCTCCGCGGCGCGCCCATCGACCGCCACGACGCGGAGTGGGGCATGCGCTACGCGCCCGACGCTCCCTACGAGGTGCGGGAGACGCGCACGTGGTCCGCCGGCGCGATGGACGCGGCCCGCCGCTTCGCGCGCTACTGGGAGGCCACGCACAACCGCGGCCGCTTCCGCACCGCGTTGCCGCTGCTCTGGGCGGGCGGCGCCTCGCCGTTCGCGGCCTTCGCCGCGTTCAGCGAGGCGCTCCACGCACGCCTCGGCCGCGCCCACGCCCTCGACCCGGAGGTCCTCGCGCGCCTGCTCTTCGACCACCTCACCGGCGCCTGCGGCATCCCGCCCGCCCGCGCCGCCGCCGCGCTCCTTCACGACCGCCCTCCGACCCCCGCGCGGCCGCCGCGGTGGATCCGGGAAGCGATGAACGATGAGGGATGAGCGATGAGTGGGAGTTGATGGCATCTATAGAAAGAGTATAGTAAGTATACTGTTATGGAATTCGAGTTCGACGACCGTAAGAGCGCGGCGAATCGGGCGAAGCACGGTATCGACTTCGCGGGTGCCCGGGCGCTCTGGGATGATGCGGACCTGTTGGAGATCCCGGCGCGAACCGTCGACGAGCCGCGATGGTTGGTGATCGGAGCTGTCGGCGGGGTTCTCTGGACGGCCGTTGTCACCTATCGCGGCCACCGTGTCCGGATCATCTCCGTCCGGCGATCCCGGGACGAGGAGAAGGCGTTATATGAAGGCTAGCCAGTTCGATCGGAAGTTCGAGGCGGGAGAGGATGTGTCGGCGTGGCTGGATCTCGCCAAGGCGCGACGAATCAACCTGGCCCCCCGTCGGGTCAACGTCGATTTCCCGTCGTGGATGGTGGACTCCCTGGATCGGGAGGCCGGCCGCCTTGGTGTCACCCGCCAGTCCGTCATCAAGGTGTGGATCTCGGAACGCCTGAAGGAATCGCCCGCGTGACACACGGAAGCCCGAACCACCAGCGAGAGGCGATCGGATGAACGACGTGAGTTTCCCCGCCCGCGCCCGCGGGGCGATCGCCGGTCTGGCGGTCGGGGATGCGCTGGGGGCGGCGGTCGAGTTCAAGGGGCGGGGGACGTTCGCGCCGGTGACGGGCTACCGCGGCGGCGGGGCGTTCGGGCTGGCGCCGGGGCAGTGGACGGACGACACCTCGATGGCGCTGTGCCTCGCCGAGAGCCTCGTCGAGCGCGGTGCGTTCGATCCGCTCGACCAGATGGAGCGCTACCTCCGCTGGTACCGCAAGGGCCACCTCAGCGTCACGGGCACGTGCTTCGACATCGGCGGGACCACGGCGGGAGCGCTCGGGCGGTTCGAGCGGACGCGCGAGCCTTACAGCGGCTCGACCGATCCGCGCGCGGCGGGGAACGGCAGCCTGATGCGGCTGGCGCCGGCGCCGGTCTTCTTCGCGGCCGATCCGGCGGCGGCGGTGGCGCGCTCGGGCGACAGCTCGCGCACGACCCACGCCGCGGTGGTGTGTGTCGACGCGTGCCGCTACTACGGCGGCCTGATCGCCGGCGCGTTGCGCGGGGCGTCGCGCGAGGAGCTGCTCTCGCCGATGTACGCGCCCGCGCCCGGCCTGTGGGATGCCGCGCCGCTCGCGCCGGAGATCGAAGCGGTGGCGCGAGGCTCGTTCCTGCGGCGCGAGCCGCCGGAGATCCGCGGGACGGGCTACGTCGTCCAATCCTTGGAAGCCGCGCTCTGGGCGTTTTCCAAGGGTTGGAACTTCCGCGACGCGGTGCTGCACGCGGTCAACCTCGGCGACGATGCGGACACGACCGGCGCGATCTGCGGGCAGCTGGCCGGCGCGCACTACGGCTTCGACGGCATCCCGTCCGAATGGCGCGAGGGGCTCGCGAAGCGCGATCTCGTCCTCGGCCTCGCCGACCGCCTCGCCGCCGCGCGGCGGCAATAACGGCCCGGCCCGCCCGTTGGATGGCGGAACGGAAGGGGAGACGCCATGAAGCATGGGATGCGGATCGCAACGACGGCGCTGTTGTTCGGCCTGGCCGGTGCGGCGGGGGCGGCGGAGGGGCGGCCGGACGTCGTCTTCTTCGTCGTCGACGACCTCGGCCGCGCGGACGTCGGCTTCATGGGCGGCTCGCAGATCCGCACGCCGCAGATCGACCGGCTCGCGAAGGCCGGCGCGGTGCTGACCCAGTTCTACGTGCAGCCGGTCTGCTCGCCGACGCGCGCGTCGCTGCTGACCGGCCGCTACCCGATGCGCTACGGGCTCCAGGTCGGCGTCGTCCGCCCCGACGCGACCTACGGCCTGCCGCTCGAGGAGCGCATGCTGCCGAAGGCGATGAAGGAGGCCGGCTACACGACGGCGATCTGCGGCAAGTGGCACGTGGGAAGCTTCGACAAGGCCTACTGGCCGAACGCGCGCGGCTTCGACCATGCCTACGGGCACCTGTTCGGGATGATCGACTACTTCACCCACGTGCGCGACGGGAAGCCGGACTGGTACCGCAACGGCGAGCCGCTGAAGGAGGAGGGCTACTCGACGACGCTGATCGCCGACGAGGCCGTGCGCGTGGTCGAGCGGCAGCCGAAGGACAAGCCGCTCTTCCTCTACGTCCCGTTCAACGGCGTCCACTCGCCGTGGCAGGTGCCGGAGGCCTACGCGAAGCCCTACGCCTCGCTCGGAAACCCGCGCGGCACCTACGCGGGCATGCTGGCCGCGGTCGACGAGGCCATCGGCCGCATCGCCGGCGCGGTGGAGAAGGCCGGCCGGCGGCCCAACACGCTCTTCGTCTTCTCCAGCGACAACGGCGGTCCGGGCCCGGGCAAGATCACCGACAACGGCCCGCTGCGGGCGGGGAAGGGGACCGTCTACGAGGGCGGCGTGCGCGTGTGCGGGTTCGCGACGTGGGACGGTCGCATCCCGGCCGGGACCACCCGCGACGGCCTCATGCACATGGTCGACTGGTACCCGACGCTGCTGAAACTGGCCGGCGCCCCGCTGGACCAGCCGTTGCCGCTCGACGGCGTCGACGCATGGCCGATGATCGCCGAGGGCAGGCCGTCCGCGCGCAGCGAGGTCCTGTGCAACACGACGCCCAACGGCGGTGCGCTGCGCATGGGCGACTGGAAGATCGTTGTCAGCCCGGGCCGCCGGGCCGCCGCGCCCGCGAAGGCCGGCGGGAAGAAGGCCGGGGCGCGCGCCGCAGCGGCGGAGGCGGATCCGGCGGTCGAGCTCTACAACCTGCGCGACGACCTCGGGGAGACGAGGGACCTCGCCGCCTCGAACCCGGAGAAGCGGAAGGAACTTCTCGCGCGCTACGAGCAGCTCGCCCGCGAGGCCGCCGCGCCGAAGAACCGCGAGTAGGCCCCCGTCGTGCAGCGGGAGGGCCGGCTGCCACGCCGGCCGGCCGGGGGGTGGCACTTGACGCATCGGGGTATTCGCGAAACGATGCGGCGGAGCGAACCCGGAGGCAGCCGCATGCAACGTTTCCGCCGCCCGTCCTGCGCGCCGTGGGCCGCTCTCCTCGCGTTGGCTTCCGTCTTTCCGTCTTGCGTCCTTCCGTCCGCCGCCGCGGCCGCCGCGGCGGCGACAACGCTCGTCCTCCACCGTGAGCCGGCCCCGGCCGCGCCGGGCGGGCTCGAGCCCGAGGTGCTCGACCATCGCTATCCGCCCGCGAGCTGGCAGACGTGCATCGGGCTGCCGGACGACCCGTTCAAGACGATCGTCGGCAGCGACGGCGGCCTGTACTACGACTACGGCAAGTCCGGCCCCGGGAACTACTCCCTCGGCGCCGGACGCTTCGGCACGCGCCTCCTCGTCACGCTCGAAGCGGTGGGCACGAACGGCCCCCTTCGCCAGGCGTTGCACGCCCCGCGCGTTCCGGTCGTGACCACCGGCGCGCGGCATGGGAGCCTGGAGATGACGCAGGTTGCGTGGGCTGCCGCGCCTGAGGGCGCCGTGCCGGAGGCATGGAGCCCGGGCCGCGTGGACGTCCTGCGCATCGCCGTCAGCAACGCGGGCGCCCTCGCGACGCCCGCCCGCCTGCGGCTCGAGGCCGGCGCGACGGTCGCGCTGCGACCCGACGATTCGCGCACGCGCATCGTGGCGGCGGACGGGCTCCCGCTGTGCCTCTTCTCCCGTCCCTGCGAGCCCGCGGCCGTTGCGCAAGCGCCGACGGGCGGCGCGGTCTCGCGGCATGCGCTCTCTCTCAACAGGAACTGGGCGCGGCCGGCCGTGCCGGGCGCGGACGCCTTCCGCCATGCCTTCGTGTCCCATCGCGATCCGATCGAGATCGATGTCGCGTGCGAACCCGGCGGGCGCCGCGAAGTTGCCGTCGGCCTGATCGAGGGCTGGCACAAGGAGCCCGGGAAGCGGCCGCTCGAGGTGCGCGTCGAGGGCGCGCCGGTCCGCGCCGTCGACCCGGTGGGCGAGCGGGGGACGAACCAGCCGGTCGTGCTGGTGATGCAGGCGGTCGACGCGGACCGCGACGGGCGGCTCGCGATCTCCGTCGGCACCGCGCCGGAGGCGCAGGACCGGAACGCGGTCCTCAGCGGGATCTGGGTGTTCCCGGCCGGGGCGACGGCCGATGCGGCGAAGGTTCTCTCCGGCGCGGCCACCGGCCCGGCGGTCGTGGTCGTCGATGCGGACCACGGGCCGGCGATGCCGAAGCCGCTGGTCGTCGGATGGGACCTCGGCCCGATCCCGCCGGGTGAAGTCCGCGAGCTGGTCGTGACCGTGCCCCAGGGCGCCGCCGCGCGGCGGGACGCGGCGCCGGCCGATGCCGGGGCCTCGCTGAGCGGGACGATCGCGCGCTGGGAGTCCGCATCGCTGCCGTACGGCCGGATCGAGGTCGCCGATCCCGCGGTGCAGGGCCTGCTCGACTCGTGCGTGCGCAACATCTGGCAGGCGCGGGAGATCAAGGACGGCCTGCCCGCGTTCCAGGTCGGGCCGACAACCTACCGCGGCCTGTGGGTGGTCGACGGGTCCTTCATCCTCGAGGCCGCCGCGATGCTCGGCCGCGCGGACGAGGCGCGCCGCGGCATCGACTACCTGATGAGCTTCCAGAAACCCGACGGCGGGTTCATGCTGATTGACGGCCACTGGAAGGAGACCGGCATCGTGCTGTGGGCCGTCACGCGCCACGCGCGCCTGACCGGCGACCGGGCGTGGCTCGCGGCGATGTGGCCGAAGGTCGAGCGCGGGTTCGAGTACATCCGCGGCCTGCGGGCGCGCGCCTCCGCCGAGCCGGGCTCGCCGTCCGCGGGACTGATCCCGATCGGGTTCAGCGACGGCGGTCTCAGCGGCCCCGCGTACGAGTACACGAACATCCACTGGACGATGGTGGGCCTGCGTGCCGCGGCCGACGCCGCGCGCTGGCTCGGTCGCGCGGAGCAGTCCGCCGCGTGGGCGCGTGAGTACGAGGATTTCGTCGCGGCCTTCCGCCGCGCCGCCGCGCGCGACCTCCGCGACGACGGCCGCGGCAACCGGTGCCTGCCGACCGTCATGAACGCGCCCGCCGACCTCCTGCCGCAGAAGGCGCAGTGGGCCTTCCTGCACGCCGTGCACCCCGGCGGCGTGTTTGCGTCCGACGACCCGATCGTCCGCGGGAACATGGCCATGCTGGCGGCCTGCGAGTGCGAGGGGCTCGTGCGAGACACCGGCTGGCTGGCCGAGGGACTCTGGAACTACTTCGGCTCGTTCTACGGCCACGCATGGCTCTGGCTGGGCCATGGGCCGAAGGCGGCGGCGACGCTGTACGCCTTCGGCAACCACGCGAGCCCGCTCCTGTGCTGGCGCGAGGAGCAACGGCCGGTGGGGGAGAAGCCCGGCTACGTCGGCGACATGCCGCACAACTGGGCCAGCGCGGAGTTCATCCGGCTCGCAACCCACCTGATGATCCTCGAGCGCGGCGACGACCTGCATCTGCTCCAGGGCATGCCCCGCGCGTGGTGCCGGCCGGGTGCCGTGAACCGGCTCGTGGGGATCCCGACCGCGTTCGGCCCCGTCGACCTCGAGGGGCGCGTCGCGGCCGACGGCCGGACGGCGACGGTTGCATTCACGCCGCCCGCGCGCGAGCCGGCGGCGCGCGTGGTCCTGCACCTTGAGTCCTTCGGCCGCGCGGCGGAGTCGGTCCGCCTCAACGGCGCGCCCGTCGCCGGCGACGCGGTTCCGCTGCCGCCCGGCGCGCCCGCGCGGATCGAGATCCGGTTCGCCGCCCCCGGGTCCCGGTGACCTTCCGCGGTGGCGCCACCCGTCGGGGGGATGCGTGGACGGCCGGCAGGGGGGCCGGCCCGGGATTGACGTCGTCCAAGATTCCAGCTATGAAATAGACTTACATATGCGAAAGTCACAATCCTCCCGCTCCGCTCCGCCCTCGTCGCCCGCTCCGAGCACGGACCGGACGCTGGACATCTTCGAGAAGCTGGCGCGCGAGCCGAACGGGCTGCGGCTGCAGGACCTGGCGGAGGCGATCGGGGCGCCGGCGGGGAGCACGCACCGGCTGGCGGCGCTGTTGCAGGCGCGGGGCTACCTGCGTCGCGACGAGGCGTCCCGGAGGTTCTTCCTCACGCCGGCGCTGCTGCGGCTCGGCTACGCGGCGATGGGGGGACAGCACCTGGTCGAGGTGGCGCTGGAGGCGATGCGTCCGCTGCGCGACGACCTGCGGGAGACGGTCCTCGTCGGGGCGCTGCGCGGCGGCGAGGGGGTGATCCTCGCGCAGATCCCGGGGCTGCACCAGTTCCGCTACACGGTCGACGCCGGGGTGTTTCACAGCCTCCATACGGCTGCGCCGGCGAAGGCGATCCTGGCGGCGCTTCCGGCCGCGGAGCGCGACCCGGTGCTGGCGGGGATGTCGTTTCCGCGGCTGACCCCGCGGACCCTGGCATCCCGCGCGTCCTTCGAACGCGAGCTGGATCGCGTTCGGCGCGACGGGTACGCCGTGGACCGGGCCGAGGAGTTCGAAGGCGTTCACTGCGTCGGCGCGGCCGTGCGCGACCTGCACGGCCATCCGGCCGCCGCGGTGTGGGTGACGGGGCCGGCGGAGCGGATGCCGCGGTCGCAGTTCGCTCGTCTCGGCGCCCGCGTGAAGGCGTGCGCCGACGCGATCACGGAGCGTCTCGGCGGCGCGCCGGGGCGGGGGTCGGACGCAGGGGATGAACGGAAGCCCAAGGCCGAGGTGTAACATTATCGGATGCGGTCGCACTCGATAATGTTACACCCGGACCCGAGGAGAAGGATCATGAAGAGCAGCATGCGGCGCCGGGGCGGGTGGATTCTGGCGGTCGTTGGCGCGTGGGTTGCGTCGGCGGGGGCGGGCAGTCCACACACGTGCATGGAGCCGCCGGAGATGGCGGCGGCGCGCTGGACCGGCGGGTTCTGGGGCGCGCGCGTGGAGCTGTGCCGCACGCGGACGCTCGACGCGATGGAGGCGGCCATGCGCTGCCCGACGAACGGCGCGCAGCTCTGCAACTTCGAGCTGGCCGGGGTCGACGGCGCCCGCCACAAGGGGAACAACTGGAGCGACGGCGACGTCTACAAGTGGATCGAGTCGATGGCGCGCGTCTACGCACTCACGCGCGACCCGGCGCTGGATCGCAAGATGGACGAATGGATCGCGCGCATCGCCCGGACGCAGGCGGAGGACGGTTACCTCGGCACCCAGACGCAGTTCAATCCGGAGAAGAAGCGCTGGGGGATGCGGAACTACCACGAGCTTTACAACATGGGGCATCTGCTGACGGCGGCGGCGGTTCACCACCGCGCCACCGGCAAGGCCTCGCTGCTGGACGTGGCGCGGAAGTGCGCCGACTACCTCTACCGCACCTTCCAGCCGCGGCCGAAGGAACTGGCTCACTTCGGTTGGAACCCGTCGAACATCATGGGGCTGGTCGACCTCCATCGCGTCACCGCCGACCCGCGCCATCTCGAACTGGCCGGGATCTTCGTCACCATGCGCGGTTCGCAGCCCTGGCCGGGGCCCAACGTGCCGGACGTGAAGGACAGGGATCCCGGCGACCAGACGCAGGACCGCGTCGCGCTGCGGAAGGAAACGCAGGCGGTCGGCCACGCGGTCACCGGGGCGTACCTCTACTCCGGCGCGGCGGATGTCGTCGCCGAGACCGGGGAGGCGGCCCTGCGCGAAGCCGTCGAGCGGATCTGGGAGGACATCTCGGGCCGCAAGATGTACGTGACCGGCGGCACCGCCGCCTACCACCACGGTCTCTCCGTGCGGAATGACCGCGTCCACGAGGCCTACGGCGCCGCCTTCGACCTGCCGCAGCGGACAGCGTACAACGAGACCTGCGCCAACATCGGCCACGCGATGTTCAGCCGACGGATGCTCGCGCTCACGGGTTCCGCGCGGTACGCCGACACGATGGAACGCGTGCTCCACAACAGCATGCTCTCGGCGATGAGCCTCGACGGCACGCGGTTCTTCTACACGAACCCGCTCGAACGCCGCACCGACGTGCCGCTGGAGTGGCAGGACGCGATGGAACGATGGCCGGCGTGGCCGTGCTTCTGCTGTCCGCCGAGCGTCGCGCGCACGATCGCGGGACTGGGCGAGTGGGCATGGGGGCTGTCGGACGACGCGGTCTGGCTGCACCTTTTCGGCACCGGCACGATGACGGGGAAGGTCGCGAGCGGCGCGGTGTGCCTCGCGCAGGCGTCGCGCTACCCGTGGGACGGGAACGTCGCGGTCCGCATCGACGCCACGCCGGCCGCCCCATGGGCGCTGCGAGTCCGGATCCCGGAATGGTCGGCGGGCGCGACGCTCGCGGTCAACGGCGAGGCGGTGGAGCCTGCGCCCGCGGCGGGTGCCTACGCGGAGATCCGCCGCGCGTGGAAGGCGGGCGACACGGTCGCCCTGGCGCTGCCGATGGCGCCGCGCCTCGTCGAGGCGAACCCGGTTGTCGAACAGAACCGCGGACAGGTGGCGGTGATGCGCGGGCCGCTGGTCTACTGCGTCGAATCTGCGGATCTTCCGGAGGACATCGACATCGACGACGTCGTGCTGCCCGTCGCGGCGGCATGGACGGTCCGCCCCGAGCCGGACCTTCTCGGCGGCGTCACGGTGCTCGAATGCGAGGCGCGCGTGCTGCCGTCCGGCGGCGCGGCGCAGGAGCTCTACCGTCCGGCCCGCGCTGGCGGCCGGCCGTTCCGCCTGCGCATGGTCCCGTACTACGCATGGTGCAACCGCGGCCCCGGCGACATGTCCGTCTGGCTGCCCGCGGGGCGGTGAGGTGGGACGTCCCGTGAAGCGCGCCTGGATGCTGCCGGTTCTTCTCGCTTTCCATGGCCTGGAGGCGGCGAATGCGGCGAAGCCGCCGCCCCCGGGCATCCTGGTCGTGCTGATGGACGACCTGGGGTGGAAGGACCCCGGATGCTGCGGCGGGACGTTCATCGCGACGCCGCGTGCGGACCGGCTCGCCGCGGAGGGCATGCGGTTCACCCAGGCCTACGCCGCCGCGCCGGTGTGCTCGCCGACGCGAGCGAGCCTGCTGACCGGGCGCGCGCCGGGGCGTCTGGGCATGTACGAGGTGTTGAATCTCGTGCCGCGGCCGTACGCGCGGATGACCCCGCCGCCGAACCGAACCGGGCTGCCGGACGACGCGCCAACGCTCGCGGAGATCCTCGCGCCGGCCGGCTATGCGTGCGGGTCGTTCGGCAAGTGGCACGTCGGCCGCACGCCGCAGGACGAGGGGTTCGCACCGCCGCCGCGCAAGGATGCGGATCCGGTTCTCGATGCGTGGGCGGCGGCGCGACCGCACAAGAAGACCGGGCCGATCGCAGCCGATGCGGTGCGGTTCCTGCGGGCGAACCGCGGGCGGCCGTTCCTGCTGATGGTCAACTTCCACGCGGTTCACGCGCCGATGGAAGCCTCGGAGGCGCTCGTGGCGGCGTACCGCGCGAAGGCGGCGAGTGGCGGCGTCACGACCATCGATCCCGTCTACGCCGCGATGACGGAGGAGGCGGATGGGGCGCTCGGGCGCGTGCTCGACGAGTTGGACACGCTCGGCCTGGCGGGGCGCACGGCGGTGATCTACACGTCCGACAACGGGGGGCTCATCGCGGATCCGCACCTCACGCCGCCCGCGCCGCTGGCGACGTGCAACCTGCCGCTGCGGTCGCAGAAGGGCGATCTCTACGAGGGCGGGATCCGCGTGCCGCTGATCGTCCGCTGGCCCGGCGTCGCGCGGGCGGGGACGCTCTGCGCCGAACCGGTCGTCACGCCGGATCTCTTCGCGACGGTCCTCGACATCGCCGGCGTTCGTGCGCCGGAAGGGCCGGCGGACGGGATGTCCCTGGCGCCGCTGCTCCGCGGCGCCGGATGGCCGGGGCGCGCTGCGCTCCATTGGCATTTCCCGACCAGCATGTGGTCGCGATGGCCCGGCGGCGCGATCCGGAAGGGGCGGCACAAGCTGATCGAGTTCTTCGACGACGGCCGGGCCGAGCTCTACGACCTCGAGGCCGACCCCGGCGAGACGCGCGATCTCGCCGCGTCGAGTCCGGACACGGTTGCAGCCCTGCGCGCCGATCTCGCGGCGTGGCGCGCGGCGATCGGGGCGGGGATGCCCGTCCCCAACCCCGCGTTCGACGCCGCCCGGGCCGGCGAGTTCCCGCCCCGCGCGGGCCGATCGGAGCCGTCCGCGCCTCCCGGCCGCCGCGCTCCCGCGCGGTGATGGCGCGCCCGACCTCCTGCCGCGCCGGTCCCCCCGGGCTGCATCCGCCAGCGGGAAGCCCGCCTAACCGCCCGGAACCATGGTGTCGGACTTAATTAACACCGACACCCCCCGGGGGGACACCCTGCTTGAGCCCGGCCGACGGGAGGCGCATGATGTGCGGCGGACCGGCCGGCGCCGGACGGAGGGCTTCGGAATGAACGGACTCGTGCGGATTCTTGCGGGGGCGGCCGCCCTCGTCGCAACAACGGTTGTCGCGGCGCCGTCGACGCCGAACATCGTCGTGATCCTCGCCGACGACCTCGGCTACGGCGACGTGCATTGCTACAACCCGGAGCGCGGGAAGATCCCCACGCCGCGCATGGACGGGCTGGCCGCGGAGGGCATGCGCTTCACCGATGCCCACTCGAGTTCCGGCGTCTGCTCGCCGTCGCGCTACGCGCTGCTGACCGGCCGCTACCACTGGCGCACGCGGCTCCAGCGCGGCATCGTCGGTGTCTTCGGCGATCCGCTGATCGCGCCGGATCGCCTGACGATCGCCGGGATGCTCAAGCCGAAGGGCTACGCGACCGCGTGCATCGGCAAGTGGCATCTCGGCCGCGATTGGGGCGTCCCGGAGGGCGAGGCGAAGCTCTTCAGCGGGAAGGGCGGCGCGGCGGCCGAGGTCACCGACACCCACCGTGCGGCGTGGCGTGCGGTCTTCTCAAAGCCGTTCTCCGGCGGGCCGACATCGCGCGGGTTCGACGAGTACTTCGGCACCGACGTGCCCAACTGGCCGCCGTACTGCTTCATCGAGAACGAGCGGACCGTCGGCATCCCGACGGAGTTTCTTCCGAAGGAGCTGTTCCAGAACCATCTCGCCAGCCTCGGCGGGCCGGCGCTGCCCGGCTGGGACCTGTCCAAGATCCTCCCGGCCCTCGCCGACCGCGCCTGCGCGTTCGTCGAACGCGAGTCGAAGGCCGGGAAGCCCTTCTTCCTCTACATGCCGCTGACCGCGCCGCACACGCCGATCGCGGTCAACCCGGAATGGAGGGGGAAGAGCGGCCTGATCCCCTACGCGGACTTCGTCATGGAGACCGACGCCGCGATCGGCCGGGTCCTCGACGCGCTGGCGAAGGCCGGCGCCGCGGACCGCACGCTGGTCGTGCTGACGAGCGACAACGGCTGCGCGCCCTACATCGGCGCGAAGGAGATGGAGGCGAAGGGCCACTTCCCGAGCGGCCCGCTGCGCGGCTACAAGGCCGACGCGTGGGAGGGCGGGCACCGCGTGCCGTTCATCGTCCGCTGGCCGGGCGTCGTGAAGCCGGGCGGAGTGTGCGGCCAGCTCGTCCATCAGGCCGATCTCATCGCAACCTTCGCCGATGCGCTCGGCGTCAAGCTGCCGGAGACGGCGGCGGAGGACAGCTTCAGCCTGATGCCGCTGCTGCGCGGCGGCGGCGAGCCGGTCCGCGAGGGCGCGGTGAGCGCGAGCGCCGGCGGCATCTTCGCCGTACGCAAGGGTTCGTGGAAGCTGATCCCGGCGCCCGGCGGGGGCGGAAACTGGAGCGAACCGTCGTCCAACGCGGCGCCGGGCCAGCTCTACAACCTGGCCGCGGACCTTGGCGAGAAGGAGAATCTCTACGGATCGAACCCCGACAAGGTCGCCGAACTGACCGCGCTGCTGCAGGGATGGATCGACGCCGGCCGCAGCACGCCCGGCGCGAAGCAGACGAACGACGTGCCCGTGGAGATCCGCAAGCCGGCGGCTCCGGCCGCCCGGCCGCGCGCGAAACCGGCGCGGAAACAGCCGTAGAAGGGCACCGTGCGCCTCCCCGCCGACAGCGTCCTGCTCCCGCTCGCCCGCGGGGCGCTGCTCGTCTCGCGGGGCCACGCCGTCTTCTGCCGGATCCCGCCGCGCGATGTCCCCGCGGTGCGGCGTGTGCTGGCCGACGGACACGACGCCGCGGCGGTCCGGCCGGGCCTGCGGAGGGATCTCGACCGGCACGGCTTCTTCGGTTCCCCGCGCGCGGCGAAGCCCGAGAACCCCAGCGTGCAGATCCAGCTGACCAATGCGTGCAACCTATCGTGCGAGTACTGCTGCACCAATTCCGGCCGCGCCCGCGCGCGGGAGGTGACGTACGAGGGCATGCTCGACGTCGTGCGCCGCATTCCGGCCGCCCTCGGCCCCCGCACGCGCGTCGCGCTGCTCGGCGGCGAGCCGCTGCTGGTGCCGTGGGCGGCGGACCTGGCGGACGAAATCCTCGCGCTCGGCCTCGACCTCACGATCTTCACCAACGGGGTCCCGCTGGCGGACGAGACCCTCGCGCACCGCGTCGCGGGCCTCATGTCGCGCGGCGCCAAGGTCCGGATCAGCCTGGGCGGACCCGGGGCGGGAACCTGCGACGCGATCTCCGGCGCCCTGCGCTACGATGCGGTCCTTGCGGCCGTCCGCAACCTCGTCCGCTTCGGCGGCCTTCCGACGCTCGACCTCATGCTCGTGCCCGGGCAGCTCGACGATGTCGCCCGCGAACTGCCGGGCCTCCGCCGGCGCCTGCCGCCCGGGATCCCGCTCAGCCTCGGCGTCCTCTACCACAGCGGTCGCGAGACCGGCGCGCACATGTTCGGAAGCCGGGCGGAACTGGAGGCGGCGCTCGACCGCATCGCGCTGGAGACCGGCGAGACGATCCCGGCGATGGACCCGGCTCCGCTCGTCGACCGTCGCGAGGGGTGCACCTGCGCGCTCGGTCACCACGTCCACGTCCGCAGCGACGGCGCGCTCTTCAACTGCTTCAAGATGGAGGAGAAGGTGGGCGACCTCGCGGGCACCGGCTTCGAGGCCGCCGTGCGCGAGGTTCGCGGCCACCCGCACCGCGCGGCCGATCTCGCCGTATGCCGCGACTGCCCGCTGGCGACCATCTGCGGCGGCGGATGCCGTTCGGAGAACCTGCTCTACAGCGGCGATCCCGACGTGCCGCCCTGCGGCCCGTGGCGCGTGCGCGTGGTGTCCGAGTTGCTGGCGGAGGACCGCGGGTCCGCGCTCGAATGGCCCGTGGCGTTCCTGCTCGCCGAGGCGCGGGCACGCGGGATCGAGACGCCGGACGACGTGGCGCCGCGGACGACGTCGCGGCACATGAGGGATGTTTGAACCGTGACAAATCACCGAACCGGGACGAGGATGCGGAGGGGCTGCGGCCCCGCGGCCCGATGCCGCGGGTATCGCACGTCCGGTCGCCGGGGCCGGCGACCCTCCCGGCCGGTGGATCCGGTCTCGACGGGAGACCATGACCAAGGAGACGACCATGCCGACACCGAAGGCGATCTGCATCGAGGACCTGAAACCCGGGCGAGGGTGCCCGCGCTATCTGTCATGCACGGCCGTGGCCGGCCGCGAGGAGGGCCTCGGTCTCGGACCTGACGGCGACGTGCTCTGGAAGAGCCCGGTGCCGCCGGCGTGCGAACTGTGGGTGTCGATGGACGAGTGCCTCATCCTGTACCGCCGGGACGGCGCGCCGCCGGTGACGGTGACCCGCGCCGGCCGCGGACTCCGGGTGCCCCCCGAGAAGCCGGTCGTGCTGCTGGCGGGCGACGGAATCCGGATCGGTTCGCGGCGTCTGCGCGTGCACATCCATGGCGCCGCGCCCGCCGTCCGTCCGCCGGCCCCCGTCGACGTCACGCCCGTACCGCGCCCTGGGGGTCGCTCGGCACGCGCCGCCGCCGCGGCGACGGTGATCGGCTCCATGGCGGCCGCGGGCGCGGTGGAGGTGCGCGATGCGCCCCCCAAGGTCGCGCCTCCGCCCCCGCCGCCCCCGCCCATCGAGGTCCGCGCCACGCCGCCGGTTCCGCCTCCTCCGCCGAAGCCGATCGAAGTCCGTGAAGCGCCGCCCGCACCCCCCATGCCGCCGATCGAGGTGCGCGAGGCCCCGCCCATGATCGCGGAGGAGCCGGAGCCGCGGGCGACGGAGGTCCGCGACCACGTCGTGAAGCCGGGCGAGACCCTGTCGTCCATCGCGCGGAAGACCGGCGGCGCCGACACGGTGAAGGGCATCGTGGAGCGCAACGGGCTCACGGACGCGAAGCTGCTCAAGGTCGGCCAGAAGCTCAAGGTCCGCATGCCGGCCGCGCAGGGCGGGGGCAGAAAGTAGGCGGGTCACGGGGCCCCCGGGTTGAGATCGGCCGGGTGGGGCCGTAGACTGCGCTGCATGAACCGGCATCGCTTCCTTCTTTCGCTGGCTGCTGGCATGTCGATCGGGGCCGCCGTCGAGTCGGCGGAGTCGCCGCTGGCGCCGCTGGTGCGCGAATACCAGGCGGACTCGGAGAGCCTGCACGCCTTCCACAACATCCGCTGCGCGGAGTCGCGGCTCGACCGCATCGAGCGCTTCCACCGGGACTGGATGAGCCGCCTCGATGCCGTCGCATTCGACGCGCTCGACGCCACGGGGCGCGTCGACTACGTGCTCCTCCGGAACGACTGCGAGCAGTCCCTCGCGGGCCTCGCGCTGGAACGGTCGCGGCTGAACGCGATCACGAATCTCGTGGCCTTCCGCGGCACCATCGTCGACCTCGAACGCGCCCGCTGGCGCGCCGAGCCGGTCGACGGTCCGGCCGCGGCTTCCAGCCTGGGCGCGATCGCGAAGGACGTGAAGAAGCTGCGCGAAGGCGTCGCGGCAGGACTCAAGGCGAAGGCCCCGAAGCCCGCGGAGTCGAAGACGGATCCGGCGGCGGACAAAGGCGCGAAGCCGGCCGGCCAGGCGTCCCCGACCAACGAGACGCCGCCGATCGCCCTCGAGCCCGCGCCCGCCCTGCGCGCGGCGGGGGTCGTTGCGGAGGCGCGCGCCGTGCTCAAGCGCTGGTACGAGGCCCAGTCCGGCTACCAGCCCGACTTCACGTGGTGGATGAAGACCCCCTACGAGGAGGCCGGGAAGGAACTCGACGAGTTCGCCAAGCTTCTGAAGGAGGAGGTCGCGGGCCAGAAGGGCAAGGACGAGGACCCGCTGGTCGGAGAGCCCCTCGGCGCCGCGGCGCTGGCCGATGCGATCCGCTTCGAGTTCCTGCCGCAGTCGGCGGAGGAACTGATCGCGATCGGCGAGCGCGAGATGGCGCTGTGCGAGGCTGCGCTCAAGGCCGAGGCGAAGGCGATGAAGTGCGGCGACGACTGGAAGGCCGCGCTGGCGAAGGTCAAGGCCGACCACGTCCCGCCGGGTCAGCAGGACGCGCTCGTCGCCGCCATCGGCCGCGAGGCGATCGGGTTCGTGAAGAAGAAGGCGTTCGTCACCGTGCCGCCGCTGTGCGAGGAGACGTGGCGGATGACGATGCTCTCGCCCGAGGCGATGCGGACCGTGCCGTACGCGGCCTATTCGTGGCAGGAGATGCTCGTCGCCTTCGCCCGCGAGGACATGAAGCAGGAGGACAAGCTGATGGTGATGCGCGGCAACAACCGCCACGCCACGCGGCTGACCACCCCGCATGAACTGATCCCGGGCCATCACCTCCAGATCTTCCAGAGCGCCCGCCACAGCCCGCACCGCCGCGCCTTCTCGACCGCGTTCTTCATCGAGGGCTGGGCGCTCTACTGCGAACGCCGCCTGTGGGACCTCGGTTGGGCGCGGACGCCGGAGGAGCGCGTCGGCATGCTCTTCTGGCGCCTCCATCGCGCCGCGCGCGTGGTCGTCGCGCTCAAGTTCCAGCTCGGGCAGATGAAGCCGGACGAGATGGTGACGTTCCTCGTCGACCGCGTCGGCCACGAGAAGTACGGCGCCACGAGCGAGGTGCGGCGCTTCATCGGTCCGATGGGCGCGCTGCAGCCGGTCAGCTACACGATCGGCAGCCTGCAACTCCTCGCGCTGCGCACCGAGATGACCGGCCGCGGGCGGATGAAGGAGATCGACTTCAACGACGCACTCCTCCGCGCCGGCCCGATCCCGGTCGAGCTTCTCCGCGCCGAGTTGCAGGGCCAGCCCCTCTCGCGCGACGCCAAGCCGTCGTGGCGGTGGGAGGCGGCGGCGCGATGACGAAGCACGAAACGAATCCCCCCACGGATGCACCAAGTCCCGTACGGTCCGGCCTGTTTGGAGCTTCTCGGTTTCGCATTTCGTGTTTGTTTCGTGCTTTGCGCTCGGGATTGCGTGCTTCCGCCGCCGGGGCGGCCCTGGCGTTCTGCGCGGCTGCCGCACCGGCGGCCGCGGCCGCGGTGTCGGATCTCGACGGCGCGGTGATGTGCGGCTACCAGGGCTGGTTCCGCACGCCCGGCGACGGTTCGAACGAGGGGTGGGTGCATTATGCCTCTCGCGGCGGCTTCAAGCCCGGCTCGTGCAGCATCGACCTGTGGCCCGACGTGGCGGAGCTCGACGCGGACGAGCGGATACCGACGGAGTTCCGCCACGCCGACGGCTCGGTCGCGCACGTGTTCAGCTCGCACAACCGGAAGACGGTGGACCGCCATTTCCGGTGGATGAAGGAGTACGGCATCGACGGCGCCTTCATCCAGCGCTTCGCGTCCGCCACCAGCTCCAAGCGCATCGGATCGCTCAACACGGTTCTCGACCACTGCCGGGCCGGCGCCGTGGCGCACGGGCGGAAATGGGCGGTGATGTACGACCTGTCCGGCCTCGCGAAGGGCCGGATCGACCGCGTGATCGACGACTGGACCGCGCTGATCCGCGAACGGAACATCACGACGGCGCCGGGCTGCATGCGTCATCGCGGCCGCCCGCTCGTCGCGGCGTGGGGCGCGGGATTCAACGACGACAAGAACCGGCCGTCGCTCGACGACTGGCGGAAGCTGGTCGCGTTCCTCAAGTCCGACGCCGGCGGCGGATGCGCGGTGATGCTCGGCGTGCCGTTCGGCTGGCGGACGCTCAACCGCGATTCGCTGCCCGATCCCGGGTGGCATGCGCTGATCCGCAGCGCCGACGTCGTCTCGCCGTGGTCCGTCGGCCGCTACCGCGACCCGGCGCAGGTGGCCAAAACGGTCCAGAGACACTGGGCCGACGACCTCGCGTGGTGCCGGGAGGCGGGGCTGACGTACCTGCCCGTGGCGTTCCCGGGCTTCAGCTGGCAGAACCTGAAGAAGGGGCGGGGCGAGACCGCGGCCCTCGACCAGGTCCCGCGGCGCGGCGGCGCGTTCCTGTGGTCCCAGGCCGTCGCGGCGCAGCGGGCCGGTGCGCGCGGGCTCTACATCGCGATGTTCGACGAACTCGACGAGGGCACCGCGATCTTCAAGTGCTCCGGCAATCCCCCCGTCGGCGCCAGCGCCTTCGTCAAGGTCGGCGACGTCCCCGCGGACCACTACCTCCGCCTCGCCGGCCAGGCCGGCCTCCTCCTCCGCGGCGCCCTCCCCGCGACCGACGCGTTGCCGGCCCGGCGGTAGGCGCTACGGGCTGGCGTCTTTCCGCCGGCCGGGGCATGCTGGGGGGATGAAGATGAGACTCCACGGGTGGATGCTTGCGGCGGCGGGTGCAGCGGTCGTGGCGGCGGGGGCGGGGGAGGCGCCGCGCGATTTGAAGATCAGCGAGAACCGGCGCTTCCTGCAGCGCGCGGACGGCGCGCCGTTCTTCTGGCTGGCGGACACGGCGTGGGAACTGTTCCACCGGCTCGACCGCGCGGAGGCGGAGCGCTATCTCGATGTCAGGACCTCGCAGGGGTTCACCGCGATCCAGGCGGTGGCGCTGGCGGAGTTCGACGGACTGCGCGCGCCGAACGCCTACGGGCACACGCCGCTTGTCGGGGACGACCCCGCGCGGCCGGATGTGAAGGACGGCCCCGCGAACGACTACTGGGACCACGTCGACTTCATCGTGAAGGCCGCGAACGGCCGCGGCCTTGTCGTCGGCTTCCTGCCGACGTGGGGCGACAAGTGGAACAAGAAGTGGGGGCAGGGGCCCGAGATCTTCACGCCGGAGAACGCGCGCGTCTACGGCGCGTGGCTCGGGCGGCGCTACCGCGACGCGGCGCTCGTCTGGATCCTCGGCGGTGACCGGCCGATCGAGAACGACCGCCACCGCGCGATCGTGACCGCCATGGCCGAGGGCCTCGCCGAGGGCGACGGCGGGCGGCACCTGCGGACGTTCCATCCGATGGGCGGGCACGGGTCCGCCGAGTGGTTCCACGACGCCCAGTGGCTCGACTTCCACATGCGGCAGAACGGGCACGGGGCGACGTTCAATCCGACCTACGAGAAGACGCTGGCCGACTACCGGCTGGCGTCTCCGAAACCGGTCATCGACGGCGAGCCGGTCTACGAGGGGCATCCGATCGCGTTCAAGGCGGCGGACCACGGCATCTCGATTGCCGCCGACGTGCGCCGGCCGATCTACTGGGACCTCTTCAGCGGCGCGTGCGGCCACACCTACGGGCACCACTCGGTGTGGCAGATGTGGACGGCGAAGCGCGAGCCGGTGAACAACCCGATCCTGCCGTGGACGGAGGCGATCCTGGAGCCCGGCGCGCGCCAGATGCAGCACGCGCGGCGGCTGATCGAGTCGCGGCCCTTCTTCACGCGCGTCCCCGACGACTCGGTCATCGTTCCGTCCGCCGTGCCGAACCTGGTCCCCGGCGCGGGGCTCAAGCGGTTCGTCGCGACACGCGCCTCCGACGGCGCCTGCGCGATGGTCTACGCCCCCTGCGGCCGGCCGTTCGGCGTGCGGATGGACAAGATCTCCGGCGGCACGGTCCGCGCCTGGTGGTTCAACCCGCGCACCGGCGTCGCGGAGAAGGCCGGCGAGTTCCCGAACAAGGGCGAACGCACCTTCACGCCGCCCGATCCCGGCGAGCAGCTCGATTGGGTTCTCGTCCTCGACGACGCCACCCGCAGCTTCCCGCCGCCGGGGCAGCCTGCGGGGCGCGACGGGTGAGGGGCTGGATACGCTTCGCACGGGATTCCCGATCGGCCGGGCGGGCCGTCCGGCCCACCTCGCCCTCATCATGGAACGGATGGCAGGGCCGGACTCCCGGGCCAGCCGATCGTCAGGCTTCCGTGGCATTCCACCTTCCGCGATGCGCCCGCTGTTCAAGCGTCGGGGATGCTCTCGATCCCCTCCTCTTCCTGGTGTA
>Ga0194127_10000560_pt1 | contig 59542 bp, 53 predicted proteins | sample TA2KigC100mmetaG_FD_148624 | JGI IMG/M metagenome (GOLD analysis project Ga0194127, IMG submission 148624) | Freshwater microbial communities from Lake Tanganyika, Tanzania - TA2015036 Kigoma Deep Cast 100m | ecosystem: Environmental > Aquatic > Freshwater > Lake | place: Tanzania: Lake... | reverse complement strand
GACCTATATTGCAATCGTATCGGAGGATGATCACTGATTGATTTAGCAAAAGCACTCATCTGAATAGTTAGTTTCTCTGTAATTGATTTTGATTTCTCCACGGCTTTTCCAGCAAAAAAACTTCCAGATTCAATATCTTCGAAAATTGCAGCAAAGGTGGTGTATTGTTTTTTTAAATTGTTGATAAACACATCTCTCTTTTTCAATAATTCCTTATCAATATTAAGTTTATACGGATCAATAGCCATTTCAATGATTTCTGAAGTAATTGAAGTATTCTGTGCCAATTGTAAAAAATTATTTACAAATTCCTCGTTAATCTGAGAATTGGTTCTCGGGGGCGCTTCAACCTCTTCAGTCAACAATTTTTCTATCTCTTTAATACCTTCTAATGATTCTATCTTGAATTGAACGGCAGCTGTTCTAAGTGCTTTTGCCTTTTCTGGAGTACACCCTACTATGAATAACCAGAAAATGGTAAAACAAAATGCATATTTTAATATATTTTTTTTCTCCATTTTTCTCTCCTAAAACAAAATTTCTTAAAGTTTCTGTACTAAATTTAATTTACTTTGAAAAAAAATATTATACATGTTTCAGAAAATCTTCTTTCCTTGTGAATTCCATTTATCTTCCAATATTTAAAATTCTTAAGTATTTGATTTGTTTGATCAATAGTTATATTTTTCTAATTTTGACAATTTAAAGAACTATTAAACATAAATATTTACTTATCACTCAGCTTTCCAACATATACCCACTACCTTCTTCTTATTTTGGGATCCATAGTTGAGGAACTGAAATTCACTCTCTTTACCAGCTTGCTTAATCACAGCATAATACACAGTTTCATCATTTTTAAATTCGATCGTAGCCCCATTTTCATTTTCATATTTTTTTTCAAGTACTACAGGATTGTCGATATCGAAAACGCCATAAACAGGATGCGATGCTGTTTCACCTGATACCACAAGCACATCTTTCTTTGAGGTAACATAGTAACTCTCAACAGCTTTCACTACGCCATCACCAACGACAACACAAGAAGTTAAACAAAATATTAAAAAAACCGGAGTAATTACTGTTTTGATCAAATATTTTATGCTATATAATTTCATATAATTCTTTCCTCCCCATGAGACATTGAATAAACAGTAAAGGCTAAAACAGTAGATGACCAATAAGAAGTATGTGATACCGCAAAAGTTTCTCCCGCACTTAAAGTATGATTTTTTACCCCAGGAAATTCGGATTCATTCAAGTCACCATCTACGGCAATTGGATCTTTTGGATAGTAAAAATTATGCCATTTAAATGGAAATGGATTATCCATGTGATTCCTCATTTTTAATAGATTTAATGGGCTTCCAATAGTAATAAAGGCAGATACGAGCATTGTAGAAAAATTATCTGTGTGTTGTGCTTCTCTTAAAATATCAGCAGAAATAACGGAACCCAAACTATGACCTACAAGTACACAATGCGGATGCTTCAAAATAACCTCTTTCACTACTTTTCTTATTTCTACACCATTTGGACCTAAGTAAAGAGGCACATCTGAAACAATATCAAAGAGCGTAGAAGAAAGCCATGCTGCGGGAGTATTAAGAAACTGTGCTCTCGCAAAAGCTTTAAATGCTTCATCTGTCAAATCATTAACGGATTCCCAGAGAGCTTCCTGCCAAAAAATACCATCGTTTTGATCTATCTCAGAGGTATTCTTTATATTTTCATAAGGACCTACACGAATAACAGGTCTTGCTACTTCGTGTACATTGTTGGAAAGCTCTCGTGAAAACCCAGCCCGATCTTTATTTTTCCCAGAGCCAACTCCATGAACAACAACAACTGGAAATTTATTATCTGCCATAAAATTTATTCTCCACTTTTTCTGAAAAGTTGGAACAGTTACCGATTAACAAAAAAATTATGCTTTTACCTGTTAAGGATATTTTATTGTTCAATAAAACCAACTTTTACTTATTTCGTAATATTGCGCCTATTTACTCCACTACATTTTAAGAATAATTCTTAGTCGTCCTCTATGTCCCCAAACATCTCCTCATGCTCCTTAACCGATTTTTGCAGCAACTTTAACAGGATATTCGCAGAGTAAGGATTGCAGATGATTCTTGTATGAAAGGTTTCCTTTCCGTCCTCATCGTACGATTGCCCAAAGTCGAGCACAAATTCAAATTCATTTTGCCCGATTTGGAAGCAATTTGCATATTGACCTTCGAGGGGTTTGTTTTTCTTATGTTCAACATTTGAATTGTTTTTCATAAAGCGTTTTAATGTATCTGCTTAAATACATGAGAAACCACAGATTCCACTGATTTCACAGATAATGGTTTTTAACAGTTCCCTTAGTGGAGCAAAGGGAATACCAATGAGAGGGTTAAATGTATTACTGCCTTGTAACCTGCTATTTTACTGGGTCTGGCAAATTATGGATTTTTTGTGTTTTTTTGTTTTATCAAAAAGTGTAACAGGGGGGTGTTACACTTTTTTAAGGTTGGAAGTTAAAAGAGTGTTATTGATGTGTGTTTAATTTTATTGAAACAACCCCCTGCATCCCCCTTTATTAAGTGGGATTTTGAACTATTTTCCCATTATTCTTATTTTCATAATGGCTTTAGTTATGACTGCTTACTACATTTGAAATAGGTTAAATGCTGATATGAAAATTTTTAGTAATCAGATGTGTATAAGAAAAAATTTGAATGAAAAAAATGATGTTTTTTGTATGGTAAATAAAGTGTAACAGAAAAGTGTAACAGGGGTGTAACATGTGTGACATTTTTTGAAAAGGGGACAGTCGGGGAAGAGTTGGGATTTAAGAGTTGGGGAGTTGAAGAGTTAAAGAGTTGGGGAGTTGGGAGTACACGATGCACGATGCATGATGCACGAAACAAGATTCGCGATGCAGGATACGGGATACGGGATATGCGATACACGATACACAAGACGGATGCAGGATGCACGATTCATGATTCATGATTCATGATGAAGGATGCAAAAAACTGGATACGGGATGCAAGATGCAAGGTACGAAGTTAATTACGTGCGGGTTCTGCGTCGCGAAGAATGGGAAAAAATATTACGAAATGAATCTTTGTGGCTTGGCGGCTTTGCGCGATGGGAAAATGGACTAAACATCGTGCATCGCGAATCGTGGTTTGTAGATCATGGATTTTGCATCTTGTGTAATTGGTATTTTACTACTTTCCGATGCACGGTCATTCTTGACCAGTTAAGCTGCTTTGCTGCCTTGCTTTTATTCCAGTCTGTGGTAACGAGCGCGTTTAATAACTGATCTTTTTCACTGTAATGAAGGATTCTGGATTGTATGACCTTCGTTCGAAAATTTTCAGGCAAGTCCGTTAAGGTAACCCACTTTGTCTGAAAATTCATAAAGGATGATTCAAGGATATTCTTCATCTCGCGAACGTTGCCAGGCCAGTTATAATGCATCAAATCCTTCACGGTATCCGCGGTAAAACCCACTATCTCTTTTTGATATTTGTTGTTTAACGTGCCGATAAAATAGTGAAGCAGGTCAGGTATGTCCTCTTTCCGTTCTCTTAATGAAGGAAGGTTTATATTCGAGACGTTGAGCCGATAGAATAAATCTTTTCTGAATTTTCCCTCCGCAACCATCTGTTCCAGATCCTGGTTGGTCGCGGCAATAATCTTGATGTTCAGCGGAATCGTATGTCTTCCGCCGACACGCTGTATTTCTTTGCTCTCAATTGTCCTCAGTATCTTTGCCTGATGATAAAGGCTCATATCGCCGATTTCATCAAGGAAAACAGTGCCGCCATCAGCCACTTGCAGTTTCCCCGCGTTCAAGGCATCCGCTCCCGTAAAAGAACCCTTTTCATACCCGAAAAGTTCACTTTCCAGAAGATGATCGGGTATGGCAGTACAGTTAATACAAACAAATGGCTTTCCCGCCCTGGAGCTATTTTTGTGAATAAGATTAGCGACAAGTTCTTTGCCGGTGCCAGTCTCTCCCGTAATAAGCACATTTGCATCGGTTTTGGACATCTGTTTGATGTTCATTCTGACGGATTCCATTGCGGCGCTTATTCCGATCAGTTTTTGTTTATTGGCTGCTTCCTGGTGCGCGGGGCGAGATGATGATTTTTTTGCATCTTTGTTTGACAGGCAACGTTCAATACTTTCTATGATATCTTCTTTTTTAACAGGGTGTTTAAAATAATCATCGATTCCTATTCTAAGAGCGGCAATAATATTTTCCGCAGAACTATCTTCTGTAACCATAATAATAGGGAGAGACTTGTCCAACGTGCGTATTCTTTTTACAATGGTTAACACGTTATTCGTTGTGCTACAAGAAAATTCAAATAATACAAGATCGATATTATTTTCCTTAATGTACGTATGGAAAACGGATTTATACGGAGTTTCAAGCACGGCAAAACCATTGTTGTGCAGGTAATTTTTTATGACTCCGCCTGATACATCTTTATCCTCTGCAATTAATATTTTCGGTTGCTTCCTGATCACGTTACTTTTCCCCTTTTTCTTTTTTCTACGTTCAGCACAAACGTTATATGATTTAGACCCCTGACAGAAATAAACGAGAAGAAACCTCATCCTGAAATTTACCGCTATTAAATAGCAGCCGTTATCAATATACACAAATATTGTGCCATGTAAAAAAACATGCATCTTCATGGTTTTAGAAATGTGTCAAAAAAATTAAGTCTTGTAAATACCGGCACTTAAGAAAATTCAATATTTTGAAAACGGGGCCAGGTGAATTTTGTGGCACACTTGTGTGTCACACGAAAAGTGTGTCATGACACACTTTTTTGCAGGTCAGAAAAAAATGGGGGCATCCATTTGGGGGGATGTTATAGGAAAGAAGCGTATCACGTTTCGTTGTAACTTATATATTTACGATAACATAGATACAATTAAAAAGATGAACGGCAAAATGTCTGATTTTTGCAAAAATGATATTTTGCACCGAATACCATCGTTTTAAACAGATACTTTTTTCGATAATACCCGCTTTTTTTATGATCAAATGCTTTATATTTTCACAAAATTTAAGAAAGGGGGCTTAAGGCTATTTCTCTAACACATTAATTAGTAGTATGTTATGTGTTATGCATTAATCGTATCTGTATCTGACCATATTAAGTCATGCATGGAACACTTCCTGAAACACGGGATACGATTTTTCCGGAATAACTTGTATAGGGGAGCATTCCCGATTTTTTGTAACTCATCATTTATAGTATGCTTCGACTCCGCTCAGCATGACTCGAACTGTCATCCTGAGCGGAGTCGAAGGGTTAAGTTTCTCTGTGAGATGAGGAACTTTGTAACACTTTAGCTTTTTGAAAAAGACTTCGATTTTCCTTGTTTTATAATGCACCTCTAATATTGGCGCATGGAGCAAATTTCGCATCCATTAACTCCGCACTTTAGTGCGGAGATATCAACAATAAATACACTGGCTTTAGTAGAGACAGGTTTGAAACTTGTCTCTACAACCTAATACAGTGAAAGATATTGGGCTAAGTTTACCTCAGGGCTGAAGCCCATCATTGTTTTTCCATTAACCCCATGCTGAAGCATGGGGTTAAGATATGGGCAATTTTTCAAAAAACTAAAGTGTTCCGGAACTTTTCATATTCGGCAGAATTGTTTTATTTACAAAAAATCGGGAATGCTCCCGTTGTATAGTCAAACAGGAGACCGGGAGCGAGAATACGGGTTTTCTTCCCATCTCCCATCAAGCTTTTTCCCCACAATGATTCAATTGCCTTTCGCCAATAGCCTGTGTTAAAATATTTTTTATTGATTGTACGAAGTTTACACTTACTATTTGTTGTATCTCTGTTAGAACCATTTATGTTGCTTTTGCGGATGGCAAATGGATACCACCGAAAGAAGCTTATTGAAATTATAATAAAGGGGGCTGAGTATTGATTTACGCGATAATAGGCGACATACACAGCAATTATGAGGCGCTGGCTGCCGTTGCGGATGAAATACGGAAGGAATGTGTCGATGAAATATACTGTGTGGGTGATATTGTCGGTTATGCCGCCGAACCTGATTTGTGCATTGATTTAATACAACAATTACAATGTAAAATTGTCGCAGGCAATCACGATTATGCCGTGGTAGGAAAATTTCCCCTGAGTTACTTCAATAAGGCAGCAAAAGAAGCCGCTCTATGGACGTCAAAGCAGCTTTCAAAAAGTTATAAAGATTTTCTGGGGAATATGCCGCTGGTTGAGGAATGCGGCAACATTACCCTTGTGCATGCTTCTCTGAACAGGCCGGAATTCTTTAACTACATCACATGTCTTTCAGACGCTCAATTAAGTTTTGATAAATTACATACACCGCTTTGTTTTTACGGACATACCCATGTGCCATCAGCGCTATTCCTCATTGATGGCGCTATCCGGCTGGAGAAAGGACATATCTTTGATTTAAATAATGTTCAAAAGGCGCTTATCAACGTGGGAAGTGTCGGACAGCCACGCGATTGGGATTTGCGGGCATCGTACGCTATTTACGATTCCGGGCAAAAGACCGTGCAGATCAGGCGGGTCAAGTACAATATTCATTCCGCAATGGAAAAAATCTATAAGGCAGGATTGCCAAAGGAAAACGCATTACGGTTAGGAGGTTAAAATATATGGACTCTCACAAACATACCGGTATTCCCTTTGATAACAACCCCGAACATGATATTTACGGAAGCATAAAAGATAAAGAAATACAAAGTGTGGAATATGAGCGATGGATGGGAGGTCCCCGTGGGCCTGAAAAAATCACTTTTAAAGACGGAAGTTGCGTGATGTTTAAATGCGATATCAGACATTACTGGATGGCAGAAAACCCCGATACTCCCATTCGGGAGGCTATGGTGTATCAGATTGATAAAGTTGTCGGGCTCGGATTGGTGCCAAAAACTATGGTAATTGACGATACCATTGGCGATATCCGGTATAATGGCTCCATCCAGGAATGGGTCAAAAACGCAAAAGACGGATATCAAATAGACAAAATGACCCCTCATGAAAAAAAGGATTACGAACGGTTGATGATCTTTGATTTTATCATCGGAAACAGCGACAGACATCTGGGAAACACATTATTTACCGGCGATGGCAAAATACATGCTATTGACAATAACGCATGTCTTATTATTGATAAAGATGAGGATATCCTTGCATTTCCGGACACAATAATTGACTTTTTTACAAAAAGAGTTTCCCATGACATATCTCATGTTGTGGAATTGGTAGAAACATTTTACAAAAATAAAGAAAAGATACTGAATTTGATAGGAAAATATGTGCATGATAACACAAAACTGGCTCAATTAATGGTAGAGTCGCGGATTAATTATTTGTTCAATATGCTGAAAAACAAAAAACCTTTTCCGAAAAAATATCTGGAATGGAGAAAGGGATTGGATGCGGAAATTCAAAGTATTTTATCTTAGAAGGTTTTAATAATATTGCATTCTCTACTTCATTTCAAATAATATGACCGCATACGTGATTTTCGTGCCATCGCGATCAATATTAACGGTACACGTATCTCCAAAGCGCTTTGTTTGGAGGTAATGCACCAATTCACCGACAGAATTCATTGCCTTGCCATCAACCGACAAAATAATATCGCCCGGCATAAGACTGGCCTTCTCAGCAGGGCTGTTCTCTCTCAATTTTTGTATAACTAATTTCTTGTCTTCCCGGTTTTCCAAATGAACACCCAGATAGATTTTTTGCGACTGGGCGGTGGTAGTTGAAACAACCCATACAAAGTCTGCCGGTTCTAATGGAATAGAAGAGAGAAACATATGATGCTCCCTGGCCGGTATTCCTTCATTGATCATAGTCGGGTAGAAAGTGTAATACGGCAGGAACGTCCGCCTGAACACCCTGGATGGGATTCCAATATCATAGATTATGTGGCCGTTTCCCACAAAAACTAACATTTTCTTCCCTTTGCCTTCCCAGGAGGATAAATAGTCCACGATGGATTGCGCCATATATTCTTCCCACAGACATTGAACATTGTTGTATTTTTCAAGATTTTCCTTTCCGTGCATATGCCCGCCAATAACTTCCTGTAAATAAACACGGTGAAAAAAACCTGTGGTATCAATTTCGGGGAGTCCGGTCTTTTCCTCGGGTGTTAAAGATTCAAGCCCTTTTTCGCTCACCATTTTGACCATTTCCTTTGGCGCATTTAATGCGCGCACGCTGATCTTCTTTTCCCGCGCAAAGTCCAATATATCTTTATACAGATAATAATCGAAGCCCCATTGCTTATCCCAATCCGTATATTCCAGAAATTTTCCTTCATCAATTTCTCCGGCAACCCATTGGTCTAAAAATGGCTGATAGGGCTTTGTAAACATTTCCATGCCAATAGCTATATTTTCCCCGTATTTTTCATAACATGCCTTTAAAACCTTTAATTGGGCATCATGAGTGGTCTTCAAGGCATGAATTTCCCCCACATAGAGAATGCTTGCGGAATCAAAAAATTTTGACAAATCAGAAAGGTGCATTGTTATTCCTGTCGGCACATGAACAATATCACCAACCTCCACTTTTTGCGGAAAATGCTGTAATCTGGTCACTTTTTCTTCCTCTGAAAAAGCATTTAAAGGCAACATTATCATAAATAAAAAAAGAATTGCTGCTGTTTTCCCGAAATTTTTCATCCATAAGTGTTTAAAAAGGCTTTTTACCACCCTAAAAATATTAAACCCTATCGGCGTTAATTTCGGAAGCCTGAAGTTTTCAACCTTTGCGGCAGACAATGATTCTCCATAAATTTCTATTCTGTTCAAATCTTGCTCCCCCATATTATGTAATTTTGCCGTTCGTAAAATAGGAACCTCGGATGGCGGTATCCCAATAATCTCCGCAATCACACGGTCAATGGCAATGCAATCCCTGCCGCCAATTAACAATGACACTTTTCTGGGAATTCCTCCCGAAGGACCGCGCTCTTCCATTGCCATGACTGCGTCTACAATAGTAAATGACGGATTTATTCTATGATAATTCGCCAGCAACATCTCCGTATACCATCTCAGGTCGTTGTTTGACCGGAAATGTCTCCACACCTTTCTCTTGCCGCTTACACAACCATACATATTCTTCACCGCAGCCGTATATAACAATTGCACATGCGCCTTGAGTTTGGGAATATTGATAACCGCATCGACATCCAACGCTTTCCCGGAAACCGTTAAGTGAAAGGTTTTTTCCCCGCATGTTGCTTTTACTCTGCGTACGTTATCAAGCTCAATAATATCGATCCCGTGTTTCTCCGCAAACGCATCAAGATTCAAACGCCTGGCAATCTTTGATACCGCCCCAAAAGCAGGACTGTCTCCAATAACAGGTATTGCACCAAATTCCAATAGTTTTTCTGCTATTGCTTCAATAACACAAGGATGAGTAACCGTACAATCTTCGGGAGAACTCTCTTTCAGAAAATTCGGTTTCAGAAGTACTTTGGAGCCTTTTTTTATAATATTATCAAGGCCACCGAAAAATCCGAAAGTCTGGTCAAGGGCAGAGGAAATCTTTTTCTTGTCATAGTCTTCGCAACGAATAACGGAAACGCTTGTTGTGTTTACCATACAATCATAGAATAGGCGTTAAATGAATTAATACTGATTGATACGAGGGTTTTGGGGGAAGCAGAGAGAGGATACGTAATAAATGCTTCATAAACAATATTCTTGTGCTGAATTACCTGATCTCAATTACTGCGGAGTATGATATCACAAACCTATCACGGTTGTAAAACATAAAATCATATAACCCTCCTTTAATAAAATAGTTCTTCCGGTAATTTTACCAACAGCCGGCGCTCTAAAGGTTTCCTTTGCCGGGAGCATTCCCGATTTTTTGTAAATAAAACAATTCTGCCGAATATGAAAAGTTCCTCATGTCACTGAGAAACTCAACCCTTCGACTCCGCTCAGGGTGACAGTTCGGGTCATGCTGAGCGGAGTCGAAGCATACTATAAATGATGAGTTACAAAAAATCGGGAATGCTCCCCCTTTGCCCGTCGTGTCTTTAATAACAGGCAACATTTCTTCACAACTGATGTTTATTCTTCTTTCCCTGAGAAATGTTCTCCCAGAGATACTGGCGTATTTGGGCATCAGAAATAATGTCTTCGGCTTTTTTTCTGAGATTTTTTGTTTCATACAGTTCCAGATCGGCAAATTTCAGAATATCATCTATTTCCTTATGATCGCCGGAATATACACCGATACTCAATCCCAATTTCATTCCGGGAATCAATGATTGTTTGTTCCATTGATCAATTAAATGTTGAATCCGGTTTGATAGCTCAATCCCGACAGACTTATCCGCCATCGGAATAAGCATGATAAATTCATCCCCGCCAAATCTTGCGAGAATATCGGATTCACGCACTGCTGTTTTCAGGATGTTCGCGATTGCACAAAGCGCTTTGTCACCCATAAGATGCCCATGGGTATCATTAATGGTTTTTAATCCGTCAACATCCATCATCAGTATGCAAACAGGCCTTTGATACCGTTTAACACGTTCAACTTCAAGACGGAATTCCTCGTTAAAATAATGACGATTGTTCAAACCGGTAAGGGAGTCAATCATCGCCATTTCTTTTACCGTCTGATGAAGAAAGGCATTCTCTATTGCAACTCCTGCAAAGGTGCCGATAGAGGATAAAATTACCATGTCCTTTATTGTAAAACCTTTTGTTTGATGATTACGCTTAGAGGTATCAGAAATACTTGATTCAGGCATAACCTTGTTTATCAGTTCAATAGCGCCCATCACATGGTTATTTCCATTTAACAGAGGCACACATATCACCGATTTTGTAGTAAACCCCAATATGCTGTCAATTCTTGTGCAGAAGCGAGGGTCATTCCGCACATCTTCCACAATAACCGATTGATTGTTCTGGCAAACCCACCCGGCAAGCCCTTCTCCTTTTTTCAGAAAAACGCCTTCCAGTTTACCGGCATTCACTCCCATCACAATTTCAAACTTCAGTCTCTCCGTTCTTTCTTCAATAAGGAGCAACGACCAGTACTGAGGCGCAAAATATTCCCCTATGGTAATCATAACGCGTCTGAATACCTCCTTGGGGTCCAATGAAGAGGTGAGAGCTTTTCCGATCTTGCAGAAAACCTCAGACAAGTCCTGGACATATTTTTCTTCTATTGCTGTTTGATTTATGACTTCATTACTTTTCATGGTTAACGGGAAATGCATGAATGTTCTTGTAAAATACAATACTGCTGTAGTCAAAATACGCGATAAAAATAATTGACTGACATCAATCGTTTTTATTTATATCATATTTTCAACTATGGTTATATGACGTGTATCACAAAACAAGCAATTTTTTGTGATGGATTGTTCCGCGGAACTCATTTATATGAATACAGACACTGATAATCCGGCATGCAGGGTATATCTATCAATGTTCATATTCGCATTTTTTTGCAAATTCATGTATTTTGTGGAAATTCTCCGTTAACTGCCACCACCCGTTTTTAAACGTAGCGCGATCGGGTCCGATCATTGCAGAGGCAAACCGGATTGAATTTGCATAAATAAACCATTGTTTTACCCACAACATTTCAATTAATTCATCAAAAGGATTTGATGCATCGGCAAACCCCTTGTCCCACATGTTTTTCATAAGAGTTGTAGCATTTAAAACCATCGTATCTGTCTCTGATAATGTTGAATCGAATTTTTCAAAGTGACCGGAAACCCAATCATTATTGTGACAGCTATTGCAAACCTTTTTCATCTCATTTTTTCGTACCAATTGTTCTTCCTCATCGATCAAATATTCTGCGGCCACTTCATTCATATATGTCGCAGGCAAAGGCAGCCCATCTTTATTTTTTATTTCGTACGTTTTCCCGCTTTTCGGCTGAGGATGAGAATAAATAAGCCCAAATATTCTTACCCATAACCGCGAACCAAAATCATGCGTCCGGGACACAATTTCCTTGCCTTCAGGGTTTACCAGCAAACTATTATGACATGTTGCGCAGGTGGGCGCTTGAAAATCCATGCCAACCCTCCACGGCACATTATTCCAATTCCATGTATCCTGTTTTGAAAGAAATATGTTTCCGTGTTTGCTCTCATTATATACTTCGTAAGCAGGTATATCCTGTTCAAGATGACACTGGGAACAGGTATAGGGTTTTCTTGCTATTTCGATAGAGAAACTATGCCTTGGATGGCATGAAGTACATGCACCACGACTCCCATCAGGATTAATCCTCCCTACCCCCTGATTGGGCCAGTTTTTAAGATTGGGAACTTCAATATTTCCGAAATTGGTTTTAATTTTTCTCATACCGTCCACTGTTATTTCGGCGCCATGGCATGCATAGCATGTTTCCAGTTTCGATTTTTCAGATGCATTTGAATAATGGATAGTGCTATCTCTTACTTCTTTTATTGACGGAACGGCATCAACAAATTGGCTATAGATTTGATTTTCCCTCAGATTGTCTAACGCATATGCTTTTTTGCTGCCGGAAAATTGCGCCGCTTCTTTTGCATGGCATGTTTTGCAATCGTTTGGAGACACAACTACATTGATGTGAAATCCGAAATGTTCAAAATTGTCTTTGTGGAGAGAACTATTTTGGCTGTGGCATTCATAACATCCAACGACAACCGAACCAATATCTTCCGGTATCGTCTCGCTCGAAACTCTTCTTTCCAATAATGGTTTTTTAAGAGCGATTTCAGGGGTTACTTTCGAATGCCTGCTTGTTTTCCAATCTTCTACGATGCCCGGCGTCACATTTCTATGGCATAATATACAAATCTGTGTTTGTTCACTGACGGCATACGGTAAATCCTGCTGTAATTTGCCGATAGCATGTGTTTTTATAGGAAATAGAAAAAGAGAAGATGCAAATAGCACACAACCAAATATTTTTTTCATAGGAGATGCACCAGGAATAACAGACTCTGACGGACTATTCTCTATTAGATGAAAATTGATAATTATTTTTACCCAATTCTTTTGCACGATATAAGGCGATGTCCGCGCTTTTCAATAGTGCATTCACGTCTTTACCATTATCAGGGTATTGTGCAATTCCGATACTGATGGTAATGTTTATTTCGTTGCCATCGATCATTATCGGCTGTCTTACCGCTTTCAGTATTTTATTTGCCACATTGATTATATCTTTTTCATGCTCTGCTTGTGTCAACAAAACAGTAAATTCATCGCCGCCCATTCTCGCAACAGTATCAGACTGCCGGACAGTATGGCTCAATCGATAAGCAATTTCTACAAGTAACTGGTCTCCCATTTGATGGCCAAGCGTATCATTAACATTTTTAAATCCATCCAGGTCGAGAAACATTACTGCAAGTCTGTTCCGGTATCGGTTTGCGTTTGAAATGGCTACAAAGAGGCGATCATTAAATAATCGTCTGTTTGGCAGATTGGTGATTTCATCAAAATATGCCATGTGCGTAATTACTTCTTCCGTCCACAGGTGCTGGATAGCAATGGAATAGAGCACCGCAATGCGTTCCAACAACTGAATATCCTTTTCGGAATATGCATTTGCAGCATTTCCCACGGTTATCTGCCCGACAATTATCTTGCCGAGCATGGCCGGCACGGACAAAAACCGTTTCAATGGTACACTCTTTCTTAATAACACATTTGCACCCGAACCATCTGACGGCTCATTCATTACAAGAGATTTTTTATTTTCCAGCACCCATCCCCATGGTCCACGAAAATCATTAAACTCAATGTTTCCTTTTGGTATATCGAATATTTCTGAAACCTCACTGGTTATCGCAGGAGAAACAAAACTGTTCGTTTGTTTGTCAACGTATCCGGCATACCCAACAGGACTGTTTGTCAGATATTTTGCATACCCCAGAACAAGCATCGACAAATTTTCAATTGAATTGTCCGGCTTTATTAAAGCCTTTGACAACTCCACCAATGTTGCGTTAACTTTTGCCTCCCATGCAACGGCATCTTCTGCTTTTAATAGCCGAGCCTCATACTCATGCAATTTTTGACGCAATACCTTTATTTCTTCAATAAGTTGTTGCTTTGTTTTATTTTCATCCATATGTTGTGGAAAAACCTGATTATTGACTGTATTTTTTAATTTTTCTCCGTTAATATTAAGCACTATTGATAACGTAAATATTCTTATAACACGTAATTTCCAAATAACAAAATAAAAATAGCTTTCAAGTAAGAGTTAATTTTCTTGACAATTCAACTTGTCATACTACAATGCCATTAAGTTGCTAACATTATATTTAAAAAGGAATTCGGAGAAAACAAAATGAAGAAACCATATCATTATTTTGAATTTCTTTTGGGATTAAAATCAATCTGCAATTGTACGATTTTTTTTGCCTGCTGCATGGTCATTGCCAATGTGGGATGCGGTAAAAAAGAAAGCCCGGTAACTACTGAAATAATTGAAATAGAACGACTAAAAACAGTTGCCGCCACTCCTGTTCCCTATGCGGTTGCAACAAGTGTAAAACCCGTTGAAGACGCAAAAAACATTGTTGACAATCAAGCGCCAAAGACAACGGTGGAGCCGACTCCAACGGAACAGCAGGTTATCATTGATCAAAAACAACAATCAGAACAAACTGTCCGGGAAAAACCCCTTACAGCGATAGAGTATTACGATAAAGGATATGAACTCTTTAACCAGGGACTGATAGAGGAATCGATAGAAGCATTTAATCTGGCAATAGATTTAGACCCTGCAATGAAAAAAGCATTTAAAATGCTCGCTTTGATATACAGCAATTCAGGCAAAACAAGCGAAGTAATTGCAAACTATAAAAAAATGGTCGAATTGGACCCCGATGACGCCAAGACTCTCCTTGAGATGGGAACCCTTTGCTATAAAAAACACATGACTGACGATGCTATTCAGGCATTTGAAAAATATGTCGCTCTGGATCAAAACAATGCCACTGTCTACTATAACATGGGCTGTATTTACGGCAAAAGAAACGAGACCGATAAAGCAATAAAGGCATACCATAAGGCGCTTGCCATTAATCCGAATCATATCTCAAGTCATTATAACATTGGAGTCGTATATAATAATGCAGAGAGATTCGATGAAGCCATTGAAGCGTTTAAAAAAGTTTTAGATATTGCTCCGGAAAATATTGATGCACTCTATAATCTTGGATTTGCCTATAATAAAAAAGGCCTCTATGATGAATCGGTGGAAATTTGCAAAAAAATGATCAAATTAAATCCTGCAAATGCCGGCGCACACCTATTGCTGGGAAATTCGTATAATAAACTCGGCAAAAACGAAGAGGCGAAAAAAGAATTCGATATTTATAAGAAACTCGTATTTTCGAAATGAGATTATTAAAAAATTCCCTTATGAAAAAATTATTGTTTTTAATTTGCTTTTTTCTCTTAACAAGCAGTCTGTCATCTGTTGTTTCCCTTTACGCCCAAGCGACACAGGAAAGTAATCAAACAGGGGAACCCATCTCTGCACAACAACAACCTCCTCCACTTCCTGAAATAACTCCAACTCCCCGGTCAAAACTCGAAATTATCCAATATATATTGCTGCCATTTGCAATAGGCGCATCGATCTGGCTCATATTGCGTCTGGACAAGATGGAGCAGGAAGAAAAGGATGAAGGCAAGGAAAAGTAATACATGAAATAAAACATCCTGTTGATTTTATGAGGAAAGTCAAATCCGTGAATCATCGGAAACTAACATTATTGTCTCTGCTCATTATATTGAGCAGTTTCCTTTTCCTCAATTCCTGCGCTCAAATACCGCGCGATGAAGAGGAACTTACCATCATTGTGCGCCCGTTCAAAATAACCCTTCATTCGGGTTCAGAAAATAATGTCTGCGTTACACTGTTGGATAAAGATAGCGGCCCTCTTTTCGGGTTAAAGATCAAGGCTCTTAGCGCTGCACCTCACATTGCAACCGTTACCCCGGAAACCATTACCGACGCAACCGGAAAGGCATTTTTTACCATACATGGCGTCTCCCCCGGAACCACAAGCATTATCTTTTCCATTGCCGGACAAAAGGCAAAACTGCGGGTTATTTCCCTCGATCGTTAATTTTCTGCCACGAAAGCATGCGATTTCTTCACAATTGTGTTCACATGGAGAGGCAGGTATGAAACCTGTCTCTCCATGGGAACAAGAATGATGGATTTGCAAAAATTTGGGAATGCTCCCGATGGAATAAGAAGCACGGTGACCGATTTTTTCTGTAATGATTCTAAAGGGTCTCTTTCATCCGCAATGAGAAAACAAGGTTGATTATAGTCAAACAAATCGTAACAATTTAGTTTTTTGAAAAAATCCGCCTATAATGGATATGATTTGTAATGGCAAGGCGTGCCTTGCCATTGAGCTCCGAAGAGGGTCGCATCTTAAATCTTAAATGATAGTTATTTTACACAATAAGGCACTTTACATTCTTTTGAAATATTTCATAAAAAATCAGACAAACAAAGCGTTACTTTAGCTCAGGAGTTAGAAATAAATGTTTATCCGAGTTTTTCTACGGAGAGAAACCTTGATATTTCTTCTCTTATACTCTTTGTGGTAATAGAATCCAAACACGTTTTGGGAAAACAAGTTTTTCTCTCTTCATCCGAACAGGGGCTGCAAGGTGTTGAGTGGTGGCATATTTTAACCGATTTTCCCTTCGGCCCCCATACGTCAGGGTCGGTGGGGCCGAATATTGCAATGGTTGGAATTCCCACTGCCGCTGCTAGATGGGTAATGCCGGAATCATTTCCGATAAAAAGATCGCACCGTTGTAGTACCGCGGTAAGTTTTGGCAGGGGTTGATTGTTGATTACGCAAATGTTATTGTATGATAATTTGCTGATATGGTGATGAATAACGGTGTCTGCCGGTCCGGTTATGATGAAAATCTGTGCGTCAGGATGTTCTGTTAACCATTGAATTATTGAGAAATAATTTGCTAATGACCAGCATTTATGAGTACTGCCGCTTCCCGGATGAATAGCAATCATTTTTTGTCCTGTATTACGTTCATTGATGCGTAAAAAATTTTCTCCTTCCATCAGGTCTTCTTTGGTCAAATAAATGTATGGTGTGGAGTTTGAATATGGTATTTCCAATAATTTCAGAGAATTCAGAAGATGATCGATTATATGAATTGACCCAGAGCCTTCAGGGAAGGGCTCATGGCACAGAACTTTTTTTGCGCCTGAGTTGTAAAGATTTTGCGTGAAGGTTTTATCCTTATCTGAAATAAACGCGATGACGAGATCAAATTTCAATAATTTCTTTGTTAACGAGTTGGGTATCTGCGCATCTTTTCTGAATAATATCGAAATATCCGGATGGTCAAACCTGCTAATAGCATCGGCATAAAAACGGCCATGAACGAGTTCCAGGTACGACGGATACCCCATGATTTCAATAGATGAGTTGGGAAAGTGTTCGCGTAAAGCATGCAGGGTGGGCAATGTGATAATGAGGTCGCCAATCGCACAGGGTCGAATGATGAGTATATGTTTTATGGACAATGATAAAAGAAGATGAATGTATTAATAAAATAATGTCAAAAAGGAGATGAAATAACGAAAGAAAGTAATCGAAGAGAACAAAAAAAGCGTATCACTTTAGTTTTTTGAAAAACTGTGACAACATAAGGTAAATCTTGCTTACCGGTTTAACCCTGACAGGGTTTCAGAACCCTGTCAGGGTTGCAAAATAGCTGGAAATCATATTTTTTCAAAAAACTAAAGTGATACAAAAAAGCAGATATTTCTATAGCCTGACTATACAAATATCTGCTTTTTTGAAGCTTCATGCTTTTACGAGGTACATCCTTTCTCTTCTCTCTTCTTTTTAATCATTTCTGTAACCTTATTAAAGAATCTGGGATCTCCGTCTTTTTCCGCTCTTTTTCTCGCTTCTTCTTTGATTTTTTTTACATCAAGGATATTGCCCATGCACTCTTCCGCAGAATTGCACCATTCAACGCATGTGGGCACCTTGTCTTTAAATATGGTAGTCCCGCATTTCGGACAATCCGCCTTTTCCTCATCGCTCCACATTTCAACATCACAGCCGCAATTATGACATTTCCGGTCGATTGGCGTAGGTGTTGCGTTTCGTATACTGCCGGGACATTTAACCTTTCCCATTTCGTATCTCCTTTGTCAATTGATAATAATTATTTACTACTTATCGTTATTTAAAACGAAATTTTATGTTAATTTGTTTCACAGGTCAAGAATTTTCTAAGGAGTAAGCCGGTAAAAAATGTTACCCTGTTTCATACACGAATGCATTGACATTGATTCGTAACTATTATATTATCAAACATCAAATTTCCTTACCGTATTGTCTTGAAGATTATTACTTATAGCCGAAATTCTGTAATATGATGCAGATTAAGGCGGATAACCGATAATTGCAGATAGAATCACAAACAATGAACAAGTATCGAAAAACAAAAATCGTTTGTACCATAGGTCCTGCAAGTAATTCTCCTGCCATGATTGAACAATTGATATGTGCCGGGATGAATGTGGCGCGTCTCAATTTTTCTCACGGCGAATTATCCATGCACGAGGAGTCTATTTCCCATATTCGTGCTATTGCTGAAAAATTAATGGTGCCCGTTGCAATATTACAGGATTTATCCGGGCCAAAGATGAGAATCGGGACACTTTCTGCCGAAACGGTTTTCTTAAAGGCAAACGATACGTTTATCCTCACAAACAGGGATATTGATGGAAATGACCGTGTTGTGTCCACGACATATGCTGATTTGCCGTTGAATGTTTTGGTTGGTGATACAATTTTGTTAAGCGACGGCGATATAGAATTGGAAATTATACAGAAGGATGAAGAAAATGTTTATTGCAAAGTGATTGTGGGAGGAGTTTTAACTTCCAAAAAGGGAATAAATATCCCCTCACGAACCTTGCCGATATCTCCACTCACGGAAAAGGACAAAAGGGATCTGGAATTCGGGATAGAGCATGGGGTTGATTATGTAGCGATGTCTTTCGTAAAAACGGCGGAAGATATAGCGGGATTGCGTGACCTTATCCGGAAAAGAGGAAAAACAATACCGATTATCGCAAAAATTGAGAAGCACGAAGCGGTGGATAATATCGAAAAAATTGTGAATGCCGCCGATGCAATTATGGTTGCAAGGGGAGATTTAGGGGTTGAAATACCGCTTGAAAGGGTGCCTTCTGTGCAGAAAATGATCATAAAGCTTGCTAACAAATACTCCAAACCGGTGATCACCGCAACGCAGATGCTTGGTTCTATGGTGAATAATTATCGCCCGACGCGGGCAGAGGTTACCGATGTTGCAAATGCGATATTTGACGGCAGCGACGCCGTAATGCTCTCGGAAGAAACGGCAAAAGGACGTTATCCGGTTGAGGCGGTTCGCATGTTGACGAAAATTGCGGAAGAAACTGAGCCCGGTTTGCCGCATATCAATATGTATGAAAAATTCCGCATGCCGGAAAGCCATACCACTACCGTTCCTGATGCCATAAGCATTGCAACGTGCCAGGTTGCAAATAAACTGAATATGAACACAATTATTACCTGTACCCAATCGGGAAGTACTGCGCGTTTTATTTCAAAATATCGGCCACGGCAGAAAATCCTCGCGGTAACGCCGTCGGTAGACACATACAGAAGTCTTGCTCTGGTATGGGGAGTTATTCCGGTACTTACTGAAGCTATGGAAAATACCGACGATATGATGAAAAAGGGCATTGAAGCGGCAAAACAGGCAGGCTATATTGGCGAAAATGAAACTATTGCAATTACCGGCGGCGTGCCTGTCGGGCAGCCGGGATCAACGAATTTGTTGAGAGTGTGTTAAGATGAAGAAATCGTTAACATGCGAAGAAATGAGAGAACTTGACCGCAAGGCGACTGAAGATTATCAGATTCCCGGCATTATTCTTATGGAAAATGCAGGAAGAAATGTGGCTGAGGAAGTATTGAAAGAGATCAATAAACCGGAGAATGAAAAAATAGCCGTTTTGTGCGGCAAGGGCAATAACGGAGGGGATGGGTTTGTTATCGCAAGACACCTCCATAATAAAGGTGTTCCGGTAGAAGTCTTTCTTTTTGCTAAAAAAGAGGATATTTTAAAAGGCGACGATGCCGGCATAAATCTGAAGGTTCTTCTGAATATGAAAATAACGGTAAAGGAATATATTGATATTCAAGCGGTAAATGATGCGCTGGATAATTTAAAGAACTATGCAATTCTTGTTGATGCACTGTTCGGGACAGGATTGTCCGGTGAAGTACGCGAACCGTTCAGGACATTGATTTGTGGGGTTAATTCCCTGAAGAAAACAATCATATCGGTAGATATACCGTCCGGGTTGGATAGCAACACAGGCAAGGTTTTGGGGGCTGCGATCAAGGCGAAAAAAACAGTAACGTTTGCAGCCGCTAAAAAAGGATTTTATGTCGCTGAAGGGCCACATCATACGGGAGAGGTTGTTGTTACCGACATAAGTATTCCGAGTGAATTATTGTTATAATAATATACTCAATATGTTCATATTGAGTATATATAGCAAAACAAATATGGTTTTCGAAACATTAAACAGAGTCTTCCTTTTACAAATAGAAATACCCTTCGACTCCGCTCAGGGTGACAATAAAAGTCATCTATGAAAAACATGTCATGCTGAGCGGAGTCGAAGCATATTATAGTATAAAACTTTCGAAAACCAGATGCTTTTAACTATATCGCGAACGGCGCTACTTCGTATAACGCGCCTTGAATTCCTCTTGGCGGGCTTTTCTTTTTTCTTTTTCTTCCGGATTCATTTTATTCAGATACCATCTGTGGTTCTCGCTGTTCAGGATTTCATTGAGGCGTTCTTCCGTTATTTTTGCTGCCTTCTGTTGTATTTCATCGCCGGAAATTTTCCCCTTTTCTATTAGTTCTTCAAGCTCAGGGATGAAATGAGAGTAAAAGTTTTTGGCGAGGTCATACGTTCCGTGCCAGTGTGTCCAGTCTGGTCCGCTCATGGCTGCGGCATGCCTTGCGCGCCTGCCTTCGTGGTGCCAGAGTTCGAACCACGTGAAATCAATTTTATTGGCAAATTCCACCGGTTTGAGAAGCGGGGCAGCCAGCGCCATAAGTTCTTTGCCAGGAGCTGCAAATTTTTCATGGTACAAATTAATCAGGGCGTCATATTGCAGGTAAAATGCGTCAATAAACTGCTGATTATGACAATTGCGGCAGACATCCTGCATATTTTCTCTCCTGGTATGCCAGTTTACTTTTGCCCCGGGAAGCCCCATTTTCTCGTCAGACAGTTCCGGGCGCACAGATATTGCAGGTCTGTTATTCCATGAGATACGCATTCCTACATCATGGTTTACCGGCTGGTTCGGCGTAGCGGAGATGTGGCAGGTTGCACAGGTTGGGGCGGCATTGTAATCATCTCCTAGTATCCATTTGGGATTGTCAAGGTTCATCTTGTCGATATTGGCATGGAAAGCTATGCCATGTTTCGATTCCTCGTATATCTCAAGCTGGGGATGATCGGGTCCCATGTGGCATTTGCCGCAGTTTTCAGGACGGCGCGCCTGTTTTGATGAGAATATATGGCGCGAATGACAGGCCGAACAGGAACCGCGTGAGCCGTCCGGATTGATTCTTCCGATGCCGGTATTCGGCCATGTTGCGGGGTCAAGCTTGCCTCCGGGGAGCACCTTTACCTCGCTGCCGTGGCATTGCCAGCAACCATTTACCGCTGCGGCAGATACTCCTTCAGGAAATCCCGGTGTGACAAAACCACGGTTTCCTTCAACTACCTCAGCGAGAGTATTATCCAGTGACCCCAGTATGTTTCCCGCATAGGCATGGTGCGATTCCGAAAACTCCTTTACTTCACGTTCATGGCATTTGCCGCAGTCGCGGGGACTGACGATAACAGAGATAAGTTTTCCTATATAAGTTGTTCCATCCGCCAGTTTGACGTCATGCCGGAATGCATCAACGTCTCCTTCTTCTGCAACATGACACTCGTAGCATCCGATGTTTGCCATGTAATGCTTGCTGGCTCCCCATTGCTGATAAAGGGTTTTGGATGTGTCTTTATGACACCGAATGCACTCTGCTGACTCAGGAGTAATGGTTGCCGGTGAAAAGGTTCCCGCTTCCTGAGCCGTGCAATACAGCAGAACGACGACGGATATAGCTGCTAAGAAACGTAGTAAATGATTCATAATTTATGATACCTCCATTAAATGCGAAAGATTTGTATATTCTATTCGTTTTTCTTGCGAAAAATACCTGATAAAATAGGTATTGCAAGGCGCAGCATCCAACTGAAAATAAGCGCCCCAATCGCCCATATACCGACACAGACCATAGTCTCATTGTACGTTGGGATATATTCCACGATTTCTCCCAGCGGCGTTGGTAAAAAACCAGGGATAATCAAACCGGGCCCTTTTTCTATCCAGATGCCCACTGTTGCCAGGATGCACGCCATGTTTAACCAAACAAAACTGCCGGGTTTCCTGGAATAACCGCTCAGGAGTATTATAATTGCAGCAATCTCAAATGTAATGGCTGTCCATATCCACGGCACAAGCGCATAATGTCCATGCAATCCGAAAAACAGGTAACGGGCGCTCGAATTATGCAGAGACTGGCTGTAAAATTCTTTAAAAACTTCGCATCCAAGCAGAAAAAGGGTTGTTAATAACGAAATTGTCATAATCTGCCTGAGCAAGCGGAAGGGACGGTCGCCTATGTGATAGCCCGTTGTCATGCGGATTATCTGAAAGGCGATGATCATCAGCGCAGGCCCTGCAGTGAATGCCGACCCGATAAAACGCGGGGCTACAATGGCAGAATTCCAGAAAGGACGTCCGGCAAGACCCACGTACAAAAAAGCAGTTACGGTATGGATGGAAATAGCCCATGCGATGGAAAGAAAAACGAATGGCATGTAAAGTAGCTTATTTGGCTTTTTCCCAAGATATTTCATATATAGCAGGTAGCCGCATACGTGTGCATTTATCGCAAGATATCCAAGTAAAGCCACAACATCCCAACTCAGCATTGACACAGGAATGTTAAAACGCCCGATGCCAGGAATCAAATGCCAGAAACGTCCTGGGCGTCCCAGGTCAACCGTGACGAATAGGATACACATAACCATTACGGCAACTGCAAACAACTCTCCAAAGATAACAATAGTGTGCATTTCTTCATCCTTATAGAGATATGCAGGTATTACGAGCATAACGGCTGCGGCGGCCATGCCAACCAGGAAAGTAAAGTTGGCAATATAAATTCCCCATGAGACCTGATCTGTCATTCCGGTGGTAATAAGTCCTTCCACAAACTGATTACAGTAAGCCCTAAGCCCGAAAAAGGAAAGTAAAGACAGGAATATCATCCATGCATAAAAGGCCGTACTGCCGCGAAAACTTAGTCTGATTGCCTGAAAGAGGAACAATCCGTAGTTGCGGATGAATTCGGGGACGGCTTCATTTTGAACGGATTTATAATTATTTTTCATGTATCAAACCAGTAATAAAATTTAGGGCGTGTTCCCATTTCTTCTTTAAGCACGTAGACCCGTTTCTCCCTTAAAATATGCCTGATAACACTTTCCGGGTCTAATAAATTGCCAAACTGCCTTGCGCCGGCCGGGCAAGCCTCTGCGCATTTCGGAAGAAGACCTTTGCGGGTTCTTCCCAGACAGAATGTACACTTTTCCATAGTTCCCTTTTTGCGGATCCGGTTGCCGAGGTATGCCATATCGGGATTAATTTGCTCTTTAGGTATATTTGGTTCTGCAAAATTGAAACGACGCGCCCAGTAAGGGCATGCCGCCTCGCAATAACGGCATCCGATACACCAGTCGTAATCTATGACAACGATGCCGTCCTTATCTTTCCACGTGGCGCTTACCGGACACGCTTTTACGCAGGACGGGTTTTCGCACTGCTGGCATTGAACCGGCATGTAATATTTTCCCTCAGCAGGCACAGTTTCATGAGAATAGTAGTGATCGGATTTTTCAACGTCAAAGGTGCCTGCCGGCATTTCAAGAACACGGATATACTGTATTTCTGGGTTGCGCGACTGGTTGTTTTCCTCCACGCAGGCATGCACGCAGCGTCTGCATCCGATGCACCGGCTTATATTTAATGCATAGGCAAATTGAACATCGGCAATGGGTTTTGGGTCTTGCACATTTGCGTCTACTCCGTGGCGTTCTTTAATTTCCCTTTCAATGCGTTTCAGTATCCTTTCCATTCTTTCTGGTGTTAGGCGTTCGTAGTGCTGTTGAAAAAAATTCTCCAGAGACGTATCGTTCTTAAAGTTCCGAAGCGGCAGCAAAGCGGTAGCGGTTCCCCCGATCATCAGAGCCCCCAGCGCGCCAGCCTTCATAAAGCTTCTTCTGCTTAAAGGCTTAAACATCTCCCGTTTCACGGATTCATTATTTTCCTGCGGAAAATTATCTGTGCCAGTGGTATTTCCTGTAGTTTTATCAGACATTTAATGTGTCCCCTTTTTCACATGCCTGCCGGTATTTACAGGTCCAGACATGGGCACAAGCTTCGGGAATGCAGGATTATGCGGATTGTGGCATTCGATGCACGTCAGCAAATACCACCCCTTTTCCTTGCTGTTCCAGTAACCGTTAGCGCGCCCGTGTGTTCCAACTTTCCAGTCACGATAAGTTGTTCCATGACATTGGGAACAAAGTTCTTCCGGTTTGTCAGAAGGTATTTCCTGCCCGTCGTTCGTCACATAGACATTTCGGTTTGTTTTATGATGGCAGCTAAGACAGATGGTCGTTTTTCCGTGATGTAGTTTTACATCGGTGTGTTCAAAGATTGTGTGCTTTTTATTTCCATCAGAGTCAAACACGCGATGGCATTCATTGCAGGTGTATTCGAAAAGTGTGTCGCGGCGTAGTTTCAGAGGACGGAGATATCCCTGAACAGGGGTATAATCAACAACATTATTCTCTCCACCCGGGGTTTTGATGTGATCAAAAGCAAAAGAAATAGCGGGACATGTACAGAATAAGCAAAAGAAGATGCATAAAATATTTACTTTCAGCGTGGTTTTTCTGTAAATTTCAGGTATTAATAACGTAATAGATACCATATTTAAAATTTCAGAATAGTGTTCACATTATAAAATATTTTGAACTATACTTTATAATCGGACGAACATTTTAAGGACGCTTCTTATGATAGTCTTTCTTTTGGCGAATATACGGTATTAGAGCAAAAATCAGTGAAATTGCAAGTGGATAGTGCGGCAATTTATTTTATAAAATTTTACTGTGACTTATTTAGTGTTACCTATTAAACTACCGAACTGTTGCTCATTATCAAACAAAGTATAAGATCGAATCAATACCGGACGGTAATGTTTTATGCTGAATACAAATAAAATTTGAAATTATTCTAATTTTGTATAAAAATGATAAACTATTTTTTTATTTTGCAGCGCACAGGCATTTATGTCTTTATGTAGGATAAAAACGTAAAAAATAAATTTTTTTAAAGGATGTATTATGGGTAAGGTTTCTTATACGGAAGAACACATCAAATCGCTGGACTGGAAAGAACATATTCGTCTTCGACCAGGGATGTATATCGGAAAACTTGGTGACGGATTGTCTATGGACGATGGCATCTATGTGCTGGTGAAGGAGGTGGTTGATAACTCTATCGATGAACATGTTATGGGTTTCGGAAAGACGATCGAAATTAAAATCAGCGAACATCAGGTTGATGTGCGTGATTATGGACGCGGCATTCCTCTGGGGAAAGTATTTGATTGTGTTGCCAGAATTAACACCGGTGGCAAATATGATTCAGAAGCATTCCAGAAATCAGTCGGCTTAAATGGCATTGGTACGAAAGCGGTGAATGCGTTATCAAGTTATTTCATGGTGCAATCAGTCCGTGACGGCATGATGAAATCCATTGAATTCTCCAGAGGAGAGATGAAGAAAGATTTTCCGTTAGAGAAGACCAGCCATCGGAACGGGACATTAATCCGATTTTTCCCCGACGAGACGATATTCAAAAACTTTCGTTTTATTCCTGATTTCCTTGAGAATCAAATCTGGAATTATGCTTATTTGAATGCAGGACTGACGATTGACTTCAACGGCCAGAAAATTCATTCGGAAAATGGCCTTTTGGATTTGTTAACCCGTAAAACAGACCCGGAGACTATACGATATCCGATCATTCACTTCCGTGGTAAGGATATTGAATTTGCCTTTACCCATGCCGATCAGTATGGTGAAGAGTACTATTCTTTTGTTAACGGACAACACACCACCCAGGGAGGCACGCACCTTGCCGCTTTCCGTGAAGCGGTGGTTAAGACGGTTCGTGAGTTTTATAAGAAGGATTTTGACGCTTCCGACATTCGGGCTTCTATCGTTGGAGCCATCAGCGTGCGTGTGCAGGAGCCGGTATTTGAATCTCAGACCAAAACAAAACTCGGTTCGCTGAATATCAGTCCTGACGGCATCACTATTCGTGCATTTGTTAATGATTATGTTAAAAAAGAACTGGACGATTATCTCCATAAACATGCAGATACCTCCGACAAACTCCTGAAGCGTATTTTGCAATCCGAGAGGGAACGCAAAGAGATTGCCGGTATAAAGAAACTGGCGAGCCAGAGGGCAAAGAAGGCCAATATCCACAATAAAAAATTACGGGATTGCCGTGTGCACTATAACGCGGAAAATAATGAACAGCGGTACGAAAGCACTATCTTTATTACGGAAGGAGACTCGGCAAGCGGTTCCATTACAATGGCGCGCAATGTGGAGACACAGGCGGTATTCAGTCTGAGGGGAAAACCTCTTAATTGTTTCGGATTGACGAAAAAGGTAGTTTACGAGAATGAAGAATTCAACCTGTTGCAGCATGCCCTGAATATAGAAGACGGCATAGAAAACCTGCGCTACAATAATGTGGTGATAGCCACTGATGCAGATGTGGACGGAATGCACATCCGCCTGCTGCTGATGACGTTCTTTTTGCAGTTTTTTTCCGACCTTGTCAAGAACGGGCATGTTCATATACTGGAAACACCGCTTTTCCGTGTTCGCAACAAAACAGAGACGATTTATTGTTACAACGAGGATGAGAAGCTTGCGGCAATTGAGAAAATAGGCAAAAATCCGGAAATAACCCGTTTTAAAGGATTGGGCGAGATATCGCCCAACGAATTCGGACAATTTATCGGTGAAAACATACGTCTTCAGCCTTTGGTGCTCGGGCAAAAGGATTCGATTGCGCAGATGCTTAATTACTATATGGGGAAAAACACCCCCGACCGTCAGACATTTATTATTGAAAACCTGTATGTTGAGAAGGATGTAGCGTGAGAATATGCCAGCAAAGAATAAAAAGACGAGTGATTTGAAAAATTCCTCAAATGAAAATAATGCCATTCACGAAGCCCTGCATGTTTCGGAAATGTACAGCAACTGGTTTCTGGAATACGCGTCGTATGTAATTCTGGAAAGGGCGGTTCCTGCCCTGCTTGACGGATTAAAGCCCGTTCAGCGCCGCATTTTGCATTCCATGAAGCAAATGGATGACGGTCGTTTTAATAAAGCGGCTAATGTTATCGGACAGACCATGCAGTACCATCCTCATGGCGATGCGGCCATTGGTGAAGCGCTGGTGAATTTGGGACAAAAAGACCTTCTGTTCGATACGCAGGGGAACTGGGGAGATATTCGCACGGGTGACTCTGCTGCAGCGCCCCGATATATCGAAGCGCGTTTATCAAAGTTTGCCCTTGAAGTGGCGTTTAATAATCAAATTACCGAGTGGCAGCTTTCGTATGATGGTAGAAAAAAGGAACCGGTGCTGTTGCCGGTAAAGTTTCCTTTGCTGCTGGCGCAGGGAGCGGAAGGAATTGCCGTTGGCCTTGCCACCAGGATCATGCCGCATAATTTTATCGAATTACTGGAAGCTTCAATTGACATACTTCGCGGAAAAGAAATAACTCTCCTGCCTGATTTCCCCACCGGAGGCATGGTGGATTGCAATAGTTATAATGAAGGCTTGCGGGGAGGGAGAATCAGTGTTCGGGCAAAAATAGAGATTTTTGATAAAAAAACACTGGTTATCCGCAGTATTCCCTATACGACAACCACAGCAAGCGTTATGGATTCCATAGTAAAAGCGGGGGAAAACGGCAAGATAAAGATAAAAAGGGTGGTGGATAATACTGCGAAGGATGTGGAGATTTTGATTGAACTTGCCCCGAACGTTTCACCCGATGTTACTATTGACGCACTCTACGCTTTCACTGATTGCGAAATTTCCCTGTCGCCCAACACATGCGTTATCATCGATGAGAAACCAAAATTTCTCGGTGTGAATGAGATTCTGAAAATATCCACGAAAAACACCGTCGGGTTATTAAAACGTGAGCTGGAAATCAAACTGGGAGAACTGCAGGAATCGTGGCATTTTTCCTCTCTGGAAAAGATATTTATAGAAAAACGCATTTATCGGGACATCGAAGAATGTGAAACATGGGAAAAGATAATTGCCGCAATTGACAAAGGATTGAAGCCGTATAAGGAGAACTTTCAAAGAGAAATAACCGAGGAAGATATCGTCAGGCTCACCGAAATCAAAATTAAACGAATATCACGCTTCGATTCATTTAAGGCCGACGAGGCCATCAAGGCACTGGAAGGAGAAATCAAGCAAGTAAAGTACGACTTGAGACACCTTACCAATTATGCCATTGCCTATTTTGAAAATTTAATAAAAAAATATGGACAGGGCAGGGAGAGAAAAACACAAATCCGTAATTTTGAAACCATTCAGGTTACGCAGGTAGCTATGGCCAATCAAAAACTCTATATGAACAGAAAAGATGGTTTTATCGGCTATGGCTTGAAGAAAGAAGAATATGTGTGTGAATGTTCTGACATAGATCATATCATTGTTTTCCTCTCTGACGGTACATTTCTGGTTACGAAGGTATCGGAAAAGGCATTTGTCGGAAAGGATATTGTCCACGCTCAGGTATGGAACAAAAACGATACCCGGATGACATACCATTTGATCTATCAGGACGGAAAAGATGGTTCCGCTTATGTAAAACGTTTTGCCGTTACTTCCGTTACGTACGACAAACCCTATGATTTGTCACAGGGAAATAAAGGCTCAAGAGTTCTTTATTTCAGCGCCAATCCGAACAGCGAATCGGAAGAGGTTACAGTAACCCTGAGCCCAAAATGTTCTGCCCGTAAACTGACATTTGATTATGATTTTGCCGGACTGGCCATAAAGGGGCGTGCTTCTATGGGGAACCGGATTACAAAATATCCTGTTCGTAAAGTATTCCATAAAAAAGCCGGAATATCTACTCTTGGAGGGCATGACATATGGTATGACGAGACTGTTGCCAGACTGAATAGCGAGAGCCGCGGCAAATATCTGGGTAAATTTGAAGGGGAAGACAAGATACTGGTGCTAAATAAAGACGGCACACTGGAATTAACAAGCTTCGAGCTGACGAATCATTATGACGGGGAGAAGATATCCATTATTGAAAAATACAATCCGGAAACTATTATCACCGCTGTACATTTTGACGGAGAATCAAAACATTACTACGTTAAACGTTTTAAACCGGAATCCGACATTGTTGGCCGTATCTTCCGATTTATAGGGGATAGCGAGGGCAGTATCCTTTCCCTCGTTGTTACCGAACCTGATCCAAAAGCGGAGATACACTGCCTTTTTGGCCGCAAAAAAGAAAAGCGAAACGAAGTGGTATCTTTGAATGGTCTTGTCGATGTTAAAGGATGGAAAGCCCGCGGCAACCGATTAAGCAGTTATGAGGTAGTTGACGTCAGGATAGCTGAAAACCAACAACCTGAAAAACCTGAATCAATTCCCGCGTTTCCCGCAAAAAAACATTATTATCAGTTAAAGCTGTTTCCTGATAACGAGCAGAAGCAACTGATGCTCTGACAACCGTAATGAAAATGAATAAGCACATACAGTGTGTTATTTATCTTTCATAAGGTCTTTTATTTGATTTTCATCGGTTTTTTTCTTTTCCGTGATGTAATCATCTATGAGCTTTGTTACATTGGGAGGCACTTCGCTGAACTGAACGGCAAATTTGTAATTATCATATGCGTTTGTTTTTGTGGAATGGTCAATACGAACGACAATCCCCTTTAATCGTATCTGAGGACAGTCAAATTGGCTGATAGGCAATTTGAACGTTATTAATATTTTTGTTTTCAGGGGAAGAAATTCTTCCAGCACGCACTGAGCTCCCCCGCAGCTCAGGTTTAATATCATTCCTTTAAACGAACTGGAATATGCACCGATTATGGCAGGTATGCAGGTGTTTATTCGCGGATGTTCTCGTTTTTGATCAAAATCATTGCCTTGCATCATATTTTTTCTTTCTCTATGAATATAGGAAAATGGTTCATCTAAGGGAAAACAGCAAAGAAGGAATACTTGCTTTAATTAACATGTATGAATAAAATTGCATATATCATTCATCCGGTTCAAATGGGTCATCCACAATACTTCCGTTAAATTTATCCATGTGGATTTGTGCTGATTCTCTTTGCTGAAAGGCATGGATGCGATTATCATTGGTTTCATTGGTAATAAGTTCGCTTTCAACAAAGTGTGCCATATAAGAATCTATTTTATTGCCGCGTATTTCATCGGTGACAATGACGTGGTCAACATTATGTTTATTGTTTTTAAACCATTGCACGGCACAGTAGATGGAACAAAATTTTTTAGTGGCGCTGTCCTTGAGAACTATTTCTACTTCGTAAATGGGGGGGACAGGTGAACCATCATAATCGCAACGGGGAGGTTTTACATATTTCTGGTAAAATACTCCAAGTGTTGCAATTATAAAAAAAATCACCAGTCCTATCCAGAATTTTTTTGTCATAAGTTTTCCGTTTTATTACGTTAAAACGAGATGTATTGTAACCATAATCAATGATGCCAGTAAACAAAACGCCGATAAACTGTTTATTCGTGCGACGAATATTTCGGTTACCTGCGGTGTTTTGGAATTTTTGCAAATAAGGCACAGTATATTCATCCAGCCAATGCTGAAAAGGCCAATGATAAATAGTCCCAATATGAGAGGCGCGTCAGGCACCATGCCATTTCCGATAAAGCAATACAAACAATGATGAAAGGGGAGTTGCATGAGTTTTGGCGCAATTATCTCGATAAACGACAGTATTGTCACCGGAATGGCAATGAGTCCGATTCCGGACTGAATGTAAAGGAATATCTTGTCCGAAAGAGGCATCAACAATTTTCCTTTTTCCGAAAGTTTTAGAAACAACAGGATGATAAGAATAATGTTTATAGAATAATAAAGGATGAATAATGGGGTATCAAAATTTTTTCCGAAGACAGCCTGTGGAATCATGGCGGAAGGGCGTAGTGGCACGTCAAAAAAGGTGGCGCAGCAGGATACGGAAATAAGCGGTTTCATAAACAGTATGTAATAAATATCAGCGCCGCTGTCGATAAAGAGTAAACCGCATAGGGGAAGGAGAAAAAGCAGTATTTTCCTGGTTAATGGTGTTGTGGGGTGCGCTTTATCCACATAATAACAAAAAATCCATCCTCCCATAAAGAAAAACGAAATAGGCTTGATAATTTGCAGGAAAGTGACTGTTACGGGCAATATTTGGGTTACGCCAAATATGCACATTGCCCCCGGTATTTCTATTACAAAGCTTTGAAGCATAAAGTAAAACCATGGCCATGCGAGCATTCGTATGAAGATAACTATGCATGCCAGGAGAAATATCAGATACCCTTTTTGTTCATATTTTGTTTTTAATTCCGATGACACAGATGTGCCGAACGATAGTATTGTTTTTAGTGTTGCTGAAAGGAGAAATCCTCCCAGAGAGAGTGAAACTACGGCAATGAACAACATGATGATGGTATAGATGTTGAGAATCATTGGAATCTGCCGTCTTTCATGGTAAATGTTTCATCGGCGATTTTGTTAAAACGGGGGTCATGGGTGGCTACGATAATAGTAGCGCCTTTGTGTTTCAATTCGTTCAGGGTGTTCAGAAGCTTTATACTCGTTTCTTCATCGATATTGGATGTCGGTTCGTCGGCTATAATGATCTCAGGATTGTTTACCATTGCCCGCGCAATGGCTACGCGCTGTTGCTGGCCTCCGCTCAGCTCTTCCGGGGTATGCGTCATCCTGTCTCCGAGATCCATTATTTTCAAAAGTGATTGTGCCCTTGTGAAACGTTCCTTCAGAGGAATACCCATTGGGATGAGTGGGTATGAAACGTTTTCCCAACCGGAGAGTCTGGGGATAAGGTTAAAATCCTGAAAGATAAAACCGATCTTTTTACGCCGCAATACAGAAAGAGCGATATCCGAAAATGCGGTGATTTCTTCTCCGTCAATATATACATTGCCGGTTGTCGGCCTGTCTAAAGTCCCGATAATGTTCAGGAGCGTTGTTTTGCCCGAACCCGAAGGCCCTTTCAATACTACAAAACTATTTTTTGCGATGGTGAGATTTATTTCCTTCACGGCATGTATTTCATGTTTTGTATGGGCTCCATACGTCTTGCATAGTCTTTCCGCCCTGATCATTATTTCATTGCAACAACCGGCGATTCGGTTGAAGCCCTCCATGAGGAATAGATGCTGCCTACCATGGTTAAGAGAAAGGCGAAGAAAAAACTCAGCAAAAACGGCAGGGGAAGAAATTTTGAGGGCATGTTGAATTTTGGCAAAAGGGTCGTTTCCGCGATAAAGAATTGACCGATAAATGCCCCGTTGAATCCTTTGATCCATAGAATGGACAAAAGCAGCGCTATTGCTGCCCCAAGGAGGCTGATCAGTAATTGTTCAAAAGTGATAAGTTCCAGCACTTCCAGTGTATTCCATCCGGTGGCTTTCATAATGCCGATTTCTTTTTTTCTTTCGGATAATCCGAACCCAGAGGCTACCAGAATTGCAGGGATTCCTAAGGCAAAGGCGACAACGTATAATGCGGTGAAAACCCCTTCTTTCAGTAAAAATCCCTTTTTTACAAAGAGTTCGATAATGTGTTTGTCTTGCAACCGGTAGGGTTTATTCATCAGTATGTTGTATAAATCTGTGGCTATTTCTGAGTTATGTCCGGGAATGCTGTATATTTGAATATCTGTGGCAACTTCCGGTTTTCCGAATAATTCACCGGCGTCTTTGAAAGACATAAAGATCAGGGAGGAACTCCAAATACCTGAATCTGCGGAAAACATTCCAACAACGGTAAACACCTTTCGCTGCTGTCCGCGCATGCTTAATTGATCGCCAATGTTTAACCGAAAATGTCTTGCTAATTCGCTGCCGACAACAACTTCATCGGGCTTTTCAAATATTTTGCCTGAAACACATGATACGGAAACGGGAACGTATTCTTTATCGATTCCAACGATTACCGCCAATTTGTTTTGCAGATAGGCCCTGCCGATGATGCGCGGCACGGCCTTTTTTACCCCAAAAATATTCCTGATTTCCCCCAAATATTCCAGAGGGACAGGGGCATTTCTGCCAAACTCATCAAAGGTTAGGTAGAGATCGCCTCCTTCCCCGACCGAGGCAAGGGATTGTGCCCGTATTCCTTCTGAAATCGAGATTGCGGTGATAAACGGCGAAAGTATCGCTATTATGCACAGGCAGACTACAATGGTTTTTGTCCTGTGTCGTAATAAGTTTTCACTTGCAAGCAGAAGTAAGTTAATGTGTTTGCTCAAGGCAAAAATGGCACCCTGTAGTTTAATGTATGAATTTCAATTTGCAGGAGCGAAAGATTTTCAGCCCCTGCATTGAAATGTTTTGTTCCTAAAATTAAAAGATTATTGTAATCCAATATCTCCGGATATTTCAACAGGGAAACTATTTTTCCGCCTTCAAGATCAATGTATACTCAGAGTGCTTATAAAATGTGAATTTTCGTAACAATTTAGTTTTTTGAAAGCGCATTGCCTATAAGCTCCGTAGGAGCGCTCTGTTTGTAGCACGAAAATGAATTAATGAATTTAGCCCTGTAGGGGTGGCCTGTTTACTATTTAAGTATGTCAATTTTTACTCCCATTTCTATTGTATCAGAGATAAAAGAAACGGTGCCGGTATGGTCGGGGCAGTAACAATAACCTCCCGGAATGGGCCATTCGATGTAAGTGCATCTTGAGTCTATTCTTGGGTCGAAATTGATATAACACCAGGAAGGTTTTGTCGTTGCGCCTATACCCACACCATACAGGAGTTTCTGAAAGTCCTTCTCGTTGCGGGTATTTGTCCTGTGCGCGGATAAGAAGTCTATGGTTAAACAGGAGACCACGGCAATTATAAGAAAGGCGATGGTGCTTAAGAGAAAAAGGGCATTTTTAGTCATTTTTTCGCATATTAATATACTAATTGTTTCCGGTCTTTTTTATCGCATAAATTTTTTAAGAGCATGTACGTCTTGTTGAAAAAGTTTCTTTCGGTCGGATGTTGTTCCAAAAATTTGTCCAGATGGAGAAAAGCGACTTCATATTCCTTTTTGGTGATGTAGTTATCAAGCAATAGAATCATTGGGCGATTATCGTCAGGGTTACACATCATTGCCTGTTCGCAAAATTTGACAGATGTGTCATAATCCGCATTTATATTATAATTACGTGCCTTATACAAAAAAATTTCGCCAACAAGTTCGATATCCTTCATAATCTTTTTTTTGGGATGATACCGGTCTTTCTTTTTTACGATTCCGTCGCTGTGGGTGTGTTCAAATAATTGTTCATGAGTGGTAGTATCGGAAACTGAATTATAAATATGGCCGGGAATTAAAATATTCTTTATGTCAATACTATAATGGCGGCAGAGAATGGTAAATCGTATCGCATAAGAAAGGCAATTTCCCACTTTAGTATTAAGAGTATCTTTAAAATCATAACAATCGTTATATGTTCCTTCACTGGCATTTTCTTTTAACCAGCCGAATATTATTTGTGCTTTTTCTATGGGATTATCGATAGTGTTAATGTTTGTTTCTTTAGCAATGCGTGAAATAAGAAGGTCTATTTTTTTTTGATATGATTGAATCTTTTTATTGTTGTGTACGCCTGAAGCGATAAGGCATGCGCGATCCAAAGGCATATCAAGGTGATTGTCTGTAATATCCTGAAGGAGGGACATTTCTATATCGTTATAGGTAAAGTGATGTACCGTGTTCGTTTGTTGTGTCGCCTGACAACCCGGAAAAATGACAAAAGACAGAAGACAGAGTTGGAGAAGCAAGAGAGCGTTTTTCATGTATTAATCTATTTTTTCTTTAATAACCTCCATTAATCGTTCCTGAGTGAATGGCTTTTCCAGATATGCCAAATCAGGGTCTATTTCGAATACTGTTTTATTCGAATGGGGAGAAAAACTGCTGGCAACAATGACGGGGATATCTTTGTAATGCGGATTGGATTTTATTTGCCTGAGAAATTCATCGCCGGGCAATTTATCAAGCAATAAGTCGAGAATGATAAGATCCGGTTTCTCTGTTTTTATCATGTCCAATGCCTGTTTCCCATCGGGCGCGTGAACGATTGTGTAATCAGTATCTTCAAGCATCATTTCGTAAAAGAAGAAAAACTCCTGTTCATCTTCAACGATAAGTATTTTTTTACTCAAGTATAGCTCCTTTTAAAAAAGTATAGCCTGGTTTATGAATTTTCTAACTGTACCACCGGCAAGGTGAATCTGAAAGAGGTGCCTTTTCCAACACCTACGCATTCAACCCAGATATTTCCTTTGTGAGCTTCGACAATATTTTTGCACAATGCAAGTCCCACACCGGAACCATACATAGTGGGGTGTTCCTGATAAAATCGTTCAAACAGTTTGTAATATTCTTCTTTGGGCAACCCAATGCCCATTCCGGTGTCTTCTACGGATATTTCCAGATAAGAATCTTTGTATTTCCCATAAATATTAATAGTGCCTTTTTCCGTATATTTTATTGCATTATCTATAAGATTGGTAAGTACACGTATAATTTCGGTTTTGTCACCAACGGTTGCCGGTAAATTTTCTGATGGATGGTATGTCAGTGTCAACCCTTTTTTTTCCGCCAGAAGTTTCATACCCATTATAGTTTGATTGATAATTTCGTCCATGTGTATAACTTCTTTTTTAAAGACAAAGCGTCCCGACTCCAGCACGGACAAATCGAGTATACTTTCCATGGTTTTCCTTAATCTTTGCAAACTGTTATTGATGATCAGTTCGAATTTCTCCTCTTTTGAAGGGTCGCAGTTTTCCTTTTTTACTTCTTTCATCCATAAATCGATAGCCATCTGTACCTGTGCAACGGGAGACTTTAATTCATGAGATACATCCCGGACCATTTTGTCCTTCATTTGATCGAGGGTGAGCAGTTCTTTATATGCCTTTTCCAGATCATGGCTTTGTTTTTCGAGTTCTTTATTTATTTGCGTGAGATCTTTTGTGCGTTCTTCAATAATTTTTTCCAGATTGAAGGTGTATTCTTCCAATGCGTGTGTTTTTTCTTCGACGGAATCCGCCATTTTGTTAAAAGAGTTTGATAGCTCACCTATTTCGTCTTTTGTGATAATATTTACACGTTTGCTAAAATCACCTTCTGCAATACTTTTAGTTATATCGGTAAGATACACTATAGGTTCTGATATTTTTTTACCGAAAACGAATGCGAAGGAAATTACGGCCAACGTCAGCAGTGACACGATCGATATAATTATCTTATGTAATTTTTTGACAGGGCCATACCATTCATCCTTGTCTATTTCCGCAATGATTCCCCATTCCAGGTCGGGTATCCATTGCCAGAAACCAAGTACGGTTGTACCGCGGTAATCCTGATAGCCGTTTGCATCGTACCCGGTGCCGCCTTTTATACATTCCTCAACACTTTTGGTAAATTTACCGGTAGTGGGATTGATTAATCGTAATTCGAGCGTCGTTCTTTGTTTTACCAGCCCGAAATCTTTGAGGGAGCTTAAAAACTTTGATTCGGAGATCATGAAACCTTCTTTGTTTATAAGGTATGTTTCTCCGGTTTTTCCAAGACGAACACTTCTCATGAGTTTATTTATTTCCATTACATCGATTCTCATGCAGACAACGCCAATAACCTTGCGTTCATATATAACCGGCGTAGTGATAAACAGTGTTGGCATGCCTCTTTCCAGGTTGCCGTATTCATTTATTATGGGAATTACCGAGGGGATGATTGGCGATACATAGGTAGAGCCGATTATTGCCTGTTTAAAGAATTCAAATCCTGCGATATTCGTGATAGCTTTTCCCGTTGAGGTGGTAATTTTTAAGTCGCCGTTTCTGTCGCAAATAAAGATTTCCTTATAACCATAGGTTTCTTTTGTATATTTCAGATAATCCATTAAACGGTAAAAGTTTTCGCTGCTTTCAGATTTATAGATTACTCCCGGAACATTAGGGTTTTTTGCAATCAGCCATGCATCTGCTTTTCGTTCTTCAATCCATTTTTCCACAAGTTCAGCCTGTTTATGGCCAATACTGTCGAGGTTTTGAATTAAAGCGTCACGTAAAGCATTTTCTTCCTTCGGATAAATATACACCATTGTAATGAAAATGGGAAAAGTGGAGAGAAGGATTGAAGAAAAAATAATTTTTTGCTTTATGGAGTTGAAGGAAGAAATGTGGAAATTTTTAGAAAAAATGAAATAGTAATTTTTCAGATGCGGATAAAATTTCAATAACAGTTGTAATAAATTACTCATATCCTACGTATGAAAATAATACTGAAAAATCAAGATCGTAAAACCATACCTGGAACTGAAATTATTTATTGGTTATTTCTTTTGAGATCTTTTTCTAATAAAAGAAGGAATGTTTTTCATGTGTTTATCGATTAATTCGTTTGTAATTTCTTTTGAGCCCGTTTTTAGGGCGAAATCTTCAATTGATTTTTTTGCTTTACCGCGAATGAAAACCGGAATTCGTTCCAGACGGATTCTGGCGTCTTCTGTCCATACAGGTTCCGTTAATGATGTTTTTTTACCGCTGGGAATGTTTTTTAAATAGGCCTGGAATTTTGTAATGATGCCGTCATTTTTAATTGTGCGTTCATTGAGGAACGTCTTAATTTTATCGACAACTTCTTTTTTATGGGAATTGGTAAATTTTTGCTTTGCCTCATCCCATGCTTCCATACGGAGTTCATCAAAACCAATATTTTTGATACGTTTTGATGCGAGCATCATTGATTCGTCTCGTATCTCGGAAAGGAACTGAGAGTTAATTTCGGAGTATCCGTGTTGTTTCGCTTTTTTTTGCATAAGTTTATAAATTCCGGGACGCACGAAATCAGGCGCGTTTAAAACGCGTTTCTTCGCTTCTTCTGACCAGGGTATTTCACCGGTTGTTTGTCCGGTATTTTCACTATGAGCAGATACGGAATTTGTATTGGTTGTACCCGGGAATGCCGTTTTGTTGTTTGACATCATTTCTTCCCGTGCGGCTCTCATAACCTCAATGGTTATTTCCCGGTAATTATTTTGCACGGCAAATCGTTCGACATTTTTTATAATCATTCCTCTTCCGAAGGAAGGTATTTGTTTCAGGATGGCACGGGCATCTGAATTCCATGTCATGGTAAAACACTCCTCCGTACCAAAGGTTTCGGACGGTTTCAGTTGTATTGTCTTATTGCCAAACTTTCCCGGCACATAGTTGCACCATGCGTCCTCATCCATTTGATTATTTGTTGCCGCAAGGGCACGTGCCCGGCATCCCTTGCAAATTTCTTTGAATTCACATATTCCGCATCTTCCGTTTAAATCCGCATGTCGTAATGTTTGAAACTCAGCATTGTTGTTCCATATATCCACGAAACTTCTTTCCCTGACGTTTCCGCTGATATTTGGCATGTAAGGACAAGGGGTAACATTTCCTTCGGGGGTTATTCTGCAGTAATGTGTTCCGGCAGGACAGCCACCGGCGTATGTTCTTATCAGCGGTGAATTATTGTCATGTTCATAGACAATTCTCCGGTAGTGCGGGGCACATTTTGCCCCCACCATCATCTTTCCCTTATATTTTTCCTGAATGGCATAAAGCCGGTGTAATGTCTGATCGTACTGTTCCGGTGTGATATCCGTTAAATCTTGTCCTTTGCCGGTACATACCAAAAAGAACACGTTGAATACCTTGGCGCCGAGTTTGTAAGAAAAATCAATGATATCGGAAAGTTCTGTAATATTATCCCGGGTAACCGTAGTTTGTATCTGGAATCCGATTCCCTGGCGGCGGCATGCCTCAATTCCGTTAAGAGTATCATCCCATGTTCCGGTTAATCCTCTGAAGGCATCGTGTTTTTTTGGTTGCAGAGAATCGAGACTGATGCCTACTCCGGTGACTCCGCATGATTTTAACCTTTTTGCTTTATCATCATCGATTAGATTCCCATTTGTTCCCACTACAACCATCATGCCCTTTTTTGAGGCATAATGGGATAAATCATAAATATCATTTCTTAAAAGAGGTTCTCCGCCCGTAAGGATGAGTAAAAGATTCGGGTTGAGTTCTGCCATTTGGCCGATAAGCCGAATGCCTTCTTCCGTGTTTAGTTCGTAGGGAGATTGTTTGGTTAAGGCATTGGCGTCAAGATAACAATGATCGCATTGCAAATTACAACGATATGTGGTGTTCCATGAAATGGCGTAAGGTTTATATTTCATCGATAGTCTCTGTTTAATAAGAAATATTTCTCATTAAAATATATAAGATAAACTATTAAAAAACAATTATATTATCAGAGAGGAATATTTTTTTACAAATATTTATGAATGTAGTAAATTGCCTTGAATACCTTGGAGTTGCTGATAGAATAAAAACTTTGCGATATTATTTTATGAATAACCTGTAATTTTTAATGCGGAGATAGTAAAGGGAATGAAGACGATTATGAATAAATGGAATAAAATAGCTCTTTGTATTCTGGTTCTTTTTCTTTTATATGGATGTGGCAAACAGCAATCATCTGATACTGTCGGTTCAAAAGATACAGGAATGATTCCTGAAAGTGGTACAGAATCGCAGGAAGGAAAAACTGAAATCAAAATTCCTGAAAATATGACGGCGGAACAGTATTATAATTTTGGAGTAGAAAATATTAAAAAAGGACAATTTGACGTGTCAATTGCAGCGTGGGAAAAAGCGATAGAGTTGGATCCTGCAATGGTGGCAGCATATGAAAAACTTGGAAAGGCATATTATACTCAGGGCAGATTTGATAAAGCCAGCCATTTGTATAGAAGGGCGATTGAGATGGATCCATACAATGCAATGTTGTATTTTAGTCTGGGGGTAGTGTATCGGATGAATTTGCAATATGAGGATGCTATTGATATGCAAATGAAGGCATTATCGTTCGATCCGAACCTTGCTATAGTATATAACGAGCTTGGTTTGACGTATTGTAAGCAAAAAAGATTAGATGAAGCGGTTGCGGCTCATAAGAAGGCGATTGAATTAAATCCGAAACTGGGGAGCGCGCATAATTATCTCGGTGTTGTTTATTTATTGAAAGGTATGAGCAAAGAGGCGGAAGAAGAATTTAATGAATTTAAAAAGTTTGAAGCAGGCAGCCAAATGCCTCAAGGTCATGGAGCGCCTTCAGCACACTAAAAAAACGGAGTGTATACATACTACATTTCTAATGTGACGGCGCAACCGTGCTAAGCGAATAGTGTAATTTTATGGAAAGAGAAATGCAAATCAGGCGGGATTATTTTGCCTTTCCATATGTTTTAAGATTGCCAATTGAGTGATTGCAAATTCTTCTATTTTTCTTGATTTATGCAAAACATGAAGCCAGTCTTCCTGCGTTCCGTAAGAACCTTCGTTTTTTATTATCTTTTCTAAATTTTTTAAATCTAATTCTAATAGTTCGAGTCTGCTTTTGATTTCTTTCACCTTTAGCAACTCCTAATTTACGGATTTTTTTGTTGATATTTCAGACCCATCGTGAATTGAAAATTCATCTTTTGCCTTTTCTGTCCAACCTTTAGCGCTATATGCGATGCCGAGTTTTTTATGTAGTATCTTATTTTCCGGTTTAATTGCCAATGCCTTTTTGTATTCATCAATAGATTCGTCAATTGACCCTATGGAAAAATAAGAGTCTCCGAGATTATAATGAATATTTGCCTTTTGTTGTGTTTTGTTTGCAGGAATAAAGTTTAACGATTGTTTATATTCACCTATCGCATCGTTGTATAATCCTTTTCGTTGATAAGCATATGCAAGGTTGTAATGAGCTTCCGGAGAGTCATGGTTTTTGGTAAGGTCTGTTTGGAAGGCGCATATTGCCTCGTCCAGCAATCCCATATCCCGATACAACAGGCCAAGGTAGTAATAAATTCTTGGATAGTGGGCATCGGTTTCCAATATTTTATTATATGCGGTGAGCGCTTCCGAATAGTTTCCCTGGTCTCCGCATGCAAGAGCAAATTGAAAGATGTCGTCTTTGCTCATATTCTTTAACTTTTCATTGATCTGCTGTTGGGTTGGTTTTGCTTTATTTATACTGATGTGAGTATTTTCACTTGCGTAATCATTCGGATTATAAAGCATCCCTACATTTGTGTATTGAGAATCCTTGCCGCATCCTAAAACGGAACAAAAGCAAAACAGACTAAATAATATTGGACGAGTAATTTTCATGTTTCCTTGCTTTAAAGATAAAAAATGTTTTAACGATACTAAATAACAGGTTAAATAAAACATACGCAATTTTCAAGCAAAATAAAAGGTACCTTCATTGAAAAGAAATAGTGAAAGGAACAAACATTGATCAAAAAAGTTTAGTTGCAAATATAGAATGATTTTTGTATACTTAACTTATTCTCAATTCAGGGGTTGCTGTTACATGTGTGATAAACAGCTACATTTCGCAAAAAAATTTAAATGGTAGGAGTAATAAGTAAATTGCATAGCCAACCTGTAAAAGGAGGGTATACAAAATGAGAAGTATTGCATTGCTCAATCAGAAAGGGGGGGTAGGTAAAACCACTACGACGGCAAATATGGGTGCGTGTCTTGCAGCATTAGGGAGAAAGGTGCTTGTTATCGACATGGATCCCCAGGCTAATTTGAGCGTACATCTCGGAGTGGACATTCATAATTTGCAAAATTCCGTGTATCATCTTATTATGGGAAACTGTCGCCCTTCAGATGTCATTATGCATACGGCAAATATTGGTCTTGACATTATCCCCTCCACAATAGATCTCTCCGGGGCTGAAATTGAATTGGTTGGTATTGTTGGAAGAGAAACCGTACTTAAAGAATATTTGGGGGATTCGATAAAAGAATATGATTATGTGCTTATTGATTGTCCTCCTTCTCTTGGTTTATTGACAATTAATGTTATGACATTTGTGAATGAATTGTTCATTCCCGTACAAACTGAATTTTTTGCATTGCAGGGAGTGAGAAAATTACTGGATACGTATGAGATTGTAAAAAAACGTTTGAATCATAATCTTGAGATTACCGGTGTGATTCTTTGTATGTATTCAAGTCGTGCGCGTCTTTGCAACGAGGTTGTGGAAAAAATTAAAGAGTACTTCGATGAAAAAGTGTTTGATACGATCGTAAGAAAAAATATAAAACTTTCAGAATCTCCCAGCCATGGTCAACCGGTTATTTCCTATGCACCCGATTCAAGTGGTTCGGAAGATTACATGTCTCTTGCAAAAGAGGTGGTAAAGAGGGAAAACAATAATAAGCATTAAAAAGACATGTTATTATCTGTAGATTTCGAGGAGAACGATGAAAAAGAAAAATGTGCTCGGGCATGATCCGCTTGGTTGGATGAAGGTGGAACGAGAAAAGAAGTTGGTTTTGCCTGAAGGTGTGAAAGAGGAAAACAAAACCGCTGCAAAAGACAGTCAGCAGGAAGTTCAGGATTCCGTAGAGCAGCAATCTTTGCCTCCCCGGAAGGATGAGGGTGAAATCAGCGTTGTAGGGGATAATCAAACGGAAAGAGTTTTTAATGTTATTACCGGCAGCAATGAACCACCACCGCCGCCAAAACCTAAAGTGGTAATTGGCCGTTTGTATGAAGAAATATCAAAAAAGACTGCAAATGCCGGCCAGCACCAGGGTGTTGCAGTGCCAGTGAATGCATCGAACAGAGTTCTGAAAGCAGAGCAGCCTTTTCCATCCCATGAAACAGGAAAAACAGACATGGGCATTCAGTCAGGGACGATTAAATTACCGGGTGCCGAACCGAGGATTCAGTTTTCCACGTATCTGATTGTTGCATATACGGTATTGTTGCTTATTTTGGGATATTTTGTATATACGGATTTCTCAAAACGTACAAGCAGACTTGAAGCGAAAATATATGCATTAGAGAGGGCTTTGCGTTTACGATAATGCAGAAAAATGTGAGCAATTTTTGAATATAACAAATCGATGTGTGGGGGATGGTGTATGACGTATGAAATGTGTGTTTAATGCCCCCCCTTTATAGATTCATGTTTTAGCTTTTTATTGTGGTGTGTTCACCGCGAAATATTTTTGTGGTCCCGTTGTTTAATTTTAACATTAAGCCGCCGTTATACGATATTCCGATTACCTTGCCGGAGTATTCTTTTCCATAGTCTGAAACGATGATATCTTTTCCTACGGTAATACAGTAGTTTTTCCACTTTTCAGTAATATATTTAAAGTGTTCATCTCTGAGAATTAAATACCACTTGTCGATATATTGAAGCAGTGTTCTGGCGAGAAGTGTCCGGTTAATGTGCTCTTTCGTTTCAATTGCAATTGAAGTTGGAAGGATGTGCATTTTTTGGGGCAAATCACGCTCGGTTAAATTAACGTTAATTCCTATTCCAATTAAAAAAATCAGTTGCTTTTCGTGATTTTTTTCTATTGTTACCAGTATCCCTCCCAATTTTTTTCCATCAATTAATATATCGTTTGGCCATTTGATTTCGGCCTGTAATTGAAAGGATTCACGGATCATTTCCGTTATTGCAACTGCGATTGTGCCGATCAACAGACACAAATTGTCAGGTTTGATTGTATGTTTGAGCAGAATAGTGAGGAGCAAGCCCTTATATTTTGGGCAAAGCCATACATGGTTTGAACGACCTCTTCCGTTTGTCTGTTCTTCGGCAAAAATGGTAGTGCCATTTTTAAAGTTTGTTTGTATAAGATCCCTTGCCACATCCATTGTCGATGTGGTTTTTTCATAATAAATAATTTCACTTCCGACAATTTTTGTTCTTAAGCCATTCATTATTTCTTCAGGCCTTAAGAGATCGGGGATTTTTATTTTCATTGAAGATGCTATTTATAGGCGTATAATCAAAAATTCATAGAAAAGCATGTGAAACAGTACCGGTGCGGTCAGCAGACAATACGTTTCACTATATGTCATAATTTATTTTGAAAGTCAATAGGATAATAAAGAGAATAACGTATTTTATCTTTGTACCCCTTTTTTGTTGAGCAAGTTTTTTGACTCTCGGGAATAAAAATCTTTTGTAACACTTTAGTTTTTTGAAAAATTGTAATAACATAAGGCAAATCCTGCTTCCCGGTTTAACCCTGACAGGGTTCTAAAACCCTGTCAGGGTTGCAAAATAGCTGAGAAATTATGTTTTTTCAAAAAACTAAAGTGTTACAAAAATCTTTAGAGGGAAAAACTCTGCCATACTGACAGTTGTGATACAGGGTGATTTTTCTATTCTGTCACAATGGCATATTAAAAGGGTAAAATTATGTTGTTAAAATAAATGTAACCTCCGATATTTATGTTTGTTATGGTATATTATTATTAACATCATGACACGGCATTTATTTTGCTAATCGTTTGTGGATTAATATATTTTATCGATTATTATTTTTGAAATTAATATAATCTCTAATTTGGAATTTTGAAAGGAGGTACTTGATGGCGAAGCAATTGGCCTTTAATGAAGAGGCAAGAGCCGCTATTGCGAGAGGGGTAACAAAACTTGCCAGGGCAGTTAAGGTAACCTTAGGGCCAAGGGGGAGAAATGCAGTGTTGGATAAGGGGTACGGGAGTCCTACTGTAACCAAAGACGGGGTAACGGTGGCGGATGAGACGGAACTTGCGGATCCTTATGAAAATACAGGTGCCAGGTTGGTAAGAGAAGCGGCTTCCAAAACAAGTGATGTCGCCGGAGATGGCACTACTACTGCCACGGTTCTTGCTGAGGCAATATTTTTGGAAGGATTAAAGTGTGTAACGGCTGGCGCAGATCCAATGGCGATTAATAGAGGGATGCGCAAGGCTCTGGAAAAGGTTGTGGACAAATTGAAAGATATGAGCAAAAAAGTACAGAACCAGAAAGATGTGGCGAGTATCGGTTCTATTGCGGCAAACAACGATAAGGAAATCGGAAAGATGATTGCAGATGCGATGGATAAGGTTGGAAAAGATGGAGTGATCACCGTCGAGGAAGGAAAGGGTCTTGATACAAATGTGGAGGTTGTGGAAGGCATGCAGTTTGACCGTGGATACCTTTCCCCTCATTTTGTTACGAATCAGGATACCATGGAAGTGGAGTTAAAAGATCCTTATATTCTTGTGTATGAGGATAAAATATCGGCAATCAAGGGTTTTGTGCCATTGCTGGAAAAATTGGCAAAAACAGGAAGCCCGCTTTTAATCATTGCTGAAGATGTGGAAGGGGAAGCGTTGGCAACTCTGGTGGTAAATAAGCTCCGCGGCACTTTAAGTTGTGCAGCAGTAAAAGCTCCGGGGTACGGGGATCGCAGGAAGGCGATGTTGGATGATATTGCTATTCTTACAGGAGGAAAAGCTATATTTAAAGACCTCGGAATACAGTTGGAAAACATTGATATTCGTGATTTGGGGCGTGCAAAAAAGGTTACCATTGACGGCGACAACACCACTATCGTTCAGGGTGCCGGAAGTTCTGATGCCATTACCGGGAGAATCAGCCAGATACGGAGTGAAATTGAAATAACAACATCGGATTACGACAGAGAGAAATTACAGGAGCGGTTGGCAAAGCTTGCAGGCGGCATTGCTCAGATATTGGTAGGAGCCGCTACGGAAAGCGAGATGAAAGAAAAGAAAGCAAGGGTAGAAGATGCGCTTCATGCCACAAGGGCTGCTGTTGAAGAAGGCATTTTGCCCGGAGGAGGCGTCGCTCTTTTAAATACTATTGAAGTTTTAGAAAAACTTAAGCTGGATGGCGATGAAGCAATGGGCGTTGATGTGGTAAAAAGAGCGCTTTCCGCTCCGGCAAAACAGATATTTAAGAATGCAGGACTTGAGGGTTCTGTGATTGTTAAGAAAATATTGGAGGCACGGGATTATAAGTATGGATATGATGCGGACAGGGGCGATTATTGTGATATGATAGAAGCCGGCGTTATTGATCCTACTAAGGTGGCAAGGAGCGCTCTCCAAAATGCCGTAAGTATTGCCGGAATATTATTGACCACCGAATGCATCATTACCGATATTCCTAAAAAAGAAGGTGAAGGTATGCCTGGCGGTATGCCCAGAATGGGTGGAGGCATGGGCGGTATGGGAGGCATGGGAGGAATGGGTGGCATGGGTATGATGTAATCTGCGTTCGTGAAAAAGTGCATATAAATTATTTTGAAAAAAAGATATCTTATAATTAATTTATCGTCAAGGAGGTAAATAAAAAGATTATGGCAAACATTAAACCGTTGGATGACAGGGTGGTTATTGAACCCATGGAGGCTGAGCAAAAAACAAAGGGGGGAATCGTTTTACCTGAAACCGCAAAAGAAAAACCAATAAAAGGAAAAGTGATTGCAGTAGGTGAGGGGAAATTGCTGGAAAATGGTAAGAGAGCGGAGTTGTTGGTAAGGGTTGGAGACTTAGTTCTATACGGAAAATATGCAGGAACAGAGGTTGCGGTTGACGGGAAGGAATATTTGATTATGAGAGAAAGCGACATTTTAGCGAAAGTTAATTAAACTTGAGCAATGGCGAATGATTAAATTATAATTTCATGGAGGTTATAACATGGCAGCAAAGCAGTTAATTTATGATGAAATTGCCAGAGGGTCGCTTCAGAAAGGGATAAAACAATTAGCAGACGCTGTTCGGGTCACAATGGGGCCGACAGGAAGGAATGTGATTCTTGAAAAAAGTTTTGGCGCTCCTACTGTTACTAAGGATGGTGTAACTGTTGCCAAAGAGGTTGAATTAAAAAACCCCTTTGAAAATATGGGCGCAAAAATGGTGTGTGAGGTGGCGTCTAAAACCAGTGATATTGCCGGGGATGGCACCACTACTGCGACGATACTGGCAGAGGCGATTTTTAATGAAGGCCTGAAGTATGTTACTTCGGGCGCAAACCCAATGGCTCTTAAAAGGGGCATTGACAAGGCAGTGGAGATTGTGGTTGCAGAACTGAAACAGTTAAGTATGCCGATAAAAGGGCGTGCAGAGATTGCTCAGGTGGGCACAATTTCCGCAAATAATGACACTTCCATTGGAAATCTTCTGGCGGATGCTATGGATAAGGTGGGGAAAGATGGCGTTATTACGGTTGAAGAAGCGAAAGGAATAGAGACTACTTTGGAAATTGTGGAAGGTATGCAATTTGACAAAGGATATCTCTCTCCTTATTTCATAACTGATGCACAAAATATGGAAGTGGTGTTTGAAAATGCCTATATATTGATTCACGAAAAGAAAATATCCAATATGAGAGAACTTCTTCCTTTATTGGAAAAGATTGCCGGAAGCGGAAAACCGCTTTTGATTATATCTGAGGATATTGAAGGCGAAGCGCTGGCAACTCTCGTTGTGAATAAGTTGCGTGGTGTGTTAAGTTGTGCGGCTGTTAAAGCCCCGGGGTTTGGTGACCGCAGAAAAGCAATGCTGGAAGATATAGCGATATTAACGAATGGCAAGGCAATAACGGAAGACTTGGGACTGAAGCTGGAGAATATTGGCATAGATGATCTTGGCGTTGCAAAGAGAATAACCATTGATAAGGATAACACTACTATAATTGAGGGCGCGACTACAAAGGGGAATATTCAGGCCAGGATTAAACAAATTAAATATCAGATTGAACAGACAACGTCAAATTATGACAAGGAAAAACTCAGCGAAAGACTTGCGAAATTAGCGGGTGGGGTTGCGGTGATACACGTTGGAGCTGCTACAGAAGCGGAAATGAATGAGAAAAAGGCGCGAGTGGAAGATGCATTGCACGCTACCAGGGCTGCTGTTGAGGAAGGCATTGTTCCGGGAGGTGGGGTAGCCTTCATACGAACAATACCTGCATTGAAAGAGGCGGCTAAGAACGCCGATGGAGATGAAAAGATTGGCATGAACTTAGTGGCAAAAGTGCTGGAAGCTCCGGTGCGTCAGATTGCGAATAACACCGGAGTAGATGGTTCGGTCGTTGTCGAAGAAATAAAAGGTCTTTCCACAAATACGGGATACAATGCCAATATCGGTGAATACGTTGATATGTTTGAGGCAGGTATTGTTGACCCTGTAAAAGTAGCCAGGGTTGCTTTGCAAAATTCGGCAAGTATTGCCGGATTACTATTGACGACCGAGACTATGCTGACTGAATATAAAGAGGATGAAGAAGAGAAACCCATAAATGGTAGTATTCATTAAAATAAGTGTTCAAGTTACCTGTTATTAAAAGTAAAAAGGCTGCTCAATGTAGCCTTTTTGCTTTTATGTGCTTTTTAAGATGAAATAAAAAATCATTAAAAAGCAGGTTTTTAAAACGCCCTTGTTTTGTTTTGTGCTATGTACTATAATTTTTTAGAGTTTTTTTATAAATAAACCAGAGATAAATTTCGAAGAATAGAATACTTATGGGACGAGATTACTATCAGATATTGGGAGTAAGCAGAAATGCGACCAATGATGAGATAAAAAAGGCGTATCGGCAACTGGCGATGAAATATCATCCCGATAGAAATCCCGGGAATAAAGAAGCTGAACAAATGTTTAAAGATGCGGCAGAAGCTTACGGCGTGCTGAGTGATGCTGAAAAGAAGAAATTATATGATCAATACGGCGAAGAAGGATTAAAAAGCGCCGGTGCGCGGGGTTATAGCTCCTTTGAGGATATTTTTGATGCATTTGGGGATATTTTTGGCGGTGGCAGCATATTCGATGAATTTTTTGGAAGAGGCAGGGGCAGGGGAGAAGCCGGGAAAAGAGGGGCAAGTTTAAAATGTGATATCGAGATAGGGTTTAAAGAGGTTGCTACCGGTGTAGAGAAAAAAATCGAACTTATGCGAAAGGAAATTTGTGATGCATGCCGCGGCACTGGCGCTAAAGAAGGCACTTCTCCGGTTACCTGTCCTTATTGTGGCGGAAGGGGGCAGGTGCAGCAATCACAAGGATTCTTTACGCTGCGCACAACGTGCCCGAAATGCCGTGGTAATGGAAAAATTATTGAATCACCGTGTAAAAAATGCGGTGGCACAAAACGGTATCCCAAGAAAGCGTCAATATCAATACAGATTCCGGCAGGAGTGGAAGACAGCACGAGGCTCAGGTTGTCCGGTCAAGGTGAATCTGGCGAAGATGGTGCCCCTTCGGGTGATTTGTATTGTGACGTCCACGTCATACCTCATCCTATTTTTAAAAGGCATGGCAATGATGTGCTATGTGAAGTGCCCATTAGTTTTACCCAGGCGGTATTAGGGTGTAAAATTGATGTTCCCACCTTGACGGGTACCATTATTCAGGTAAAAGTGCCAAAAGGAATACAGAATAATGAAATCATTCCCATTAAAGGAGAAGGGTTTCCCAGTTTACACCGGTATGGCAAAGGTAATTTACTGGTGCAGGTAATGGTTGAAATACCGACAAAGATTTCTTCGCGCCAGGAGGAGTTATTAAAAGAATTTGCGGAACTGGAAAAAGATAATATTTCTCCCCGGCAAAAGAAGTTTATGGAAAAAATGAAACAGATATCGTAATGATTTTTAATGATAGATACGTAGTATGAAAGATGTGGATCGGTTTTTTATCGAGAGGAGGAACAGCTTGATTTTATTAAGGCATTTTGATGCTGAAATAAAATTTAAGTAAAAAAAATATGCCAACATACGAATACAGGTGCAATGAATGTAATCATGAATTCGAGGTATTTCAATCAATAAAATCAGATCCGGTGAAGGAGTGTCCTTCCTGTGGACGATTTTCCGTTGAGAGAATTATCGGATCGGGCGGAGCAGTAATTTTTAAAGGTTCTGGATTTTATCAGACGGATTACCGAAGTGATGAATATAAATCCAAGGCAAAAAAAGAGTCGGAAACTGCAAAGCCGGAAACAAAAGATACAAAAGCAGAGAAAAAGACGGAAAAATCGCATGCCGAAAGTTAATTGCCCCTGTTGTAAAAAAATACTTTTCTATCGTGAGATCAAAGATTTGCCATATTTTCCTTTTTGCAGCAACAGATGTAAATTGATTGATTTCGGCAAATGGATGGATGAGAAATATTGTATCGCGGAAGATGAAAGTAGTGATGGGGCAAAAAGCATAGTGGAGAAGGGAGAAGGAATCAATGGTTGAAACAAAGACACATATACATAGCTGGCGTGATATCTTTATTGCTTTTAAAATGGCATTCGATCCAAAGAAGATGTTCCTTGGGTATGCCGGTCTTCTGATAAGTTTGGTGTGGTGTGTGATGGCGGTGTCATTTTTTTCTGCGTTGAAAATAATAAATGTGTCGCCGTTCTTTTTTATAAAGATTATTTTATCTTCAATGCGGGAGAATTGTCCCATACATGGATCAAATTTTTCATCGGTTGCTACTTCATTCAGCATGGGCGGGTTTTTCGCTTTCATGGTTGTAGTTTTGGGGCTTTTGGCGATATGGTCGTTATTGGGTGGCGCAATTACCAGAATAACTGCGCTTGATTATGCAAGAGATGAAAATGTTCGGTTAATAGACGCAATTAAATTTGCCAGAAAAAAATTCTGGTCTTTTTTTTGGTCTCCTATGATTCCTTTTTTAGGAGTATTTTTCTTCGGGTTATGTAATGTGATTGGGGGATTGATAGGAAGAATACCTGTACTGGGAGAATTAGTTGTCGCGCTGGGATTTCCTTTTGCTTTTATTGCCGGCTTAATGATGGCATTTGTTGGGATAATCGGAGTATTGGGCATGTGTTTTATGTACCCGACGATCAGCGCCGAGGGATCGGATGCCTTTGATGCGATGAGTCGCGCATACAGCTATGTGCTTTCAAGGCCGAAACAATTTTGTATGTATTGTGGGATATATATAGTATATGGCATTATTTGTCTTTCAATCGTTGCTCTTTCGGCATGGTTGGTGATTCATTTGTCTTTTTGTACCGTAGGATTTGGGATGGGTGAGAAATTTTTTGCGGTTAAATCGTATATATTACAGAGATGCAATATTGCCTGCCTCGGTTTTTGCATGAAACCTGTTGATAAAACACAGGCAGCGGTTTCCATTCTCGGCGGATGGTCTTTAAAATTTCTTGCGGGCATGTTGATTGTTTACATCTTTTTTATAAAATTGGCAGTGTGGAATTTTTTTATCAATTATATTTTTTCGGCAAAAACGGTTATTTACTTTTTGTTGAGGAAAGAGATAGACAGTACAAATTTTACTGATGTGTATTTGGAAAATAACGGACAGGATCAACTGACATCCGGTATCCGCAATAATGATTCAAAGGAGTTTTCTGAAAGCACACGTAATGATGGAGAGAGAAATCAATTTACCGATGAAAACACAAAGAATGAATAACGGAAATATTCGTCCAGAATAAAAATAAGGCATATCTTGCTGCTTCATTTCATACTGATAGTATTGAGTGAATTTCCTTCCATAATATTTGATAGTGTCTCGTCATAAATAAAGAATCGGGCTTATTTTCATTTCCTGGAAAACATCACGCATTAAGGGAAATCTTTCTGGATTTACATTACAACAATTTATTGTGTGATTTTAAAGCAACAGAGTATAATCTTTTTTAGTGTATTTATATTAAATTTATTATTGTAAATCTATTTGAGTTAAATATGCCGTTACCTGTAGTAGTGATTGTTGGAAGACCAAATGTAGGAAAATCAGCGTTGTTTAATTGTTTTTCCAAACGAAGGATATCTATTGTTGAACCCACCTGTGGTGTTACCAGAGACCGTGTATCAACGGAAATACGCCATAAAGACTATGTGTTTGAGCTGGTAGATACGGGAGGCATGGGGGTCATGGATTCTGATGGGCTTACAAAAGATATTGAGGCGCAGATAGAAATTGCGCTTGCCGCCGCGGATAGTGTTCTTTTTGTGGTGGATGTGCGTGAAGGCATAACGCCTCTGGACAGAATCGTTGCGGAAAGATTACGACATATAAAAAAGGAAATAATTCTTGTTGCGAATAAGGTAGATGTTCCGAAATTTGAATATTTAACGGGGGAATTTAATAAATTGGGTTTCGGGAAACCATTTCCGGTTTCAGCAATAGAGGGATACGGACGGTCTGATTTACTGGATAAAATCATTTCTTTTTTCCCTCCGCAGGATTCCAGCGATATCCCTTCCGAGGCTATCATGAAACTGGCAATTGTAGGGAAGCGAAATGCAGGAAAATCTACTTTAATTAATACTCTTGCCGGGGAGCAGCGTGTAATTGTAAGCGAGGTGCCTGGAACAACAAGAGATTCAATTGACGTAAAATTCGAAATGGATAATAAACAATTCCTGGCGATAGATACTGCCGGTGTGCGTAAAAAAAAACAGGTAAAAGATTCCATTGAATTTTACAGCATGGCTCGTGCGGAAAGATCTATCCGGAGGGCAGATGTGGTGTTATTCCTGATTGATGCGACTCTTGCAATCTCAGAGGTAGATAAAAAATTGGGCGCATATATAGACTCAGAAAGAAAACCATGTGTGATTGTTATTAACAAATGGGATTTGGTTAAGGGGATCGAAATGGAAAAATACCATGCGTACATCGCTAAAAACCTGCCGGGTCTATCATTTGCCCCACTTTCATTTATTAGCGCTAAAAACAATGATCACGTGGTTGAAATGATTCATCTTGCCATGGATCTCTATGAGCAGGCCAACACACGGGTTTCTACTGCGGAATTAAACAAAGTAGTGGAGGATGCATTGACACTGCAGCGTCCTTCGCAAAGAAAGTCAAAGACTCCAAAAGTGTATTACAGTACACAGATAAATGTAGCCCCTCCTACGTTTGTGATATTTGTGAACGATCCAAAGCTTTTTGATAGTAATTACGAACGATATCTTGGCAATCAACTCCGAAGCAAACTGCCATTTTCAGAAATTCCCCTTAAATTTTATTTCCGTGAAAGATCAAAGACAAAACAGGACACAGAACCGTCTTAGTTTGTATAATCACGAGGAAGCGGCACAAACCTGATTTCTGAAATATCTTGTATAAATTATCTATAAATAATAATTATTATATAAAAATCAATTTGATTTTTATTGATTCTTTTTATATATTTTAGTCAGGTTGTACATGGGGTTTTTATAATTAATGAGAAAGGAGATCAAATGAAGAACGTAAACGAGAAAGTTTATAAAATGCTATGTGAGGTACATACGGCGGAGATTGGCGCTGTTGGCATATATATGGATCAGCACACAAAATGTGAAGATTTGGGGTTAAAGAAACTTGCGGAAATTCTGGAGAAAGATGCAATTGACGAAATGAAGCATGCGGAAATCCTGGCGGAGCGAATTTTATTTTTGGGCGCAAGAGTCAAAAACCAGAAACACGAACTGCCTGTAGAAAAACAGGTAGATCCTGTTGAAATGTTAAAACTTAATATTGATATCGAAATTAAGGCTATTGCGAGATTGAACGAAGGCATCACCACCTGTTTTAATGAAAAAGATCATGGCAGCAGAATGCTTTTGGAAGAAATCCTCAAGTCGGAAGAGGAACATTTAAGCGATCTGCAGACAATGGTAAGCAATATTGAAAAATATGGCGATACATACGTGGTTTCGCATTTAATGTGACGCTATATGGAGGAAACCTGTCTGCGCTCCATATTGGCAGATAACAAAAGGAGCAGACAATAGTAAAATATCCGGGTTTTAATTATTAAAACACAGGATGATTTTGTTTTTCCCCGAGGAATATTATGCAAAAGATATTGCCTCTATATTTTTGATTCTATTAAAAGATGAACCGGACACGATCTATCTGTTAATTATTGTGCAGATTTATTTTCTCTCCCGATTCAACTGCTTTCCTTTCATCTTCTTCAAAGCGTTCAGATACCTGCAATTCAGCATTTTTCCCATCGCTATACTGAGTAATTTCAACTAACAATTTTCCTGAGAATTATATTTGGGATATAGATACGTGCAATGAAAATGATGGGGAGGGAAATAAGGTGTTTTTAGTAAATTTATGGTAAGGAATTTCAAAGTTGCAGAACGAAGCGATTGCTTCGTTCTATATCAAAAAAGCAGACGCAAGGCCTCATTAAGTGAAATTTTGGAAACATACACTGCGTAATACATTGACATTGCGGTTTTTAAAAATGTAAAATGTACTTTAGTTTAAGATTGAACGGAGCCGTTTTTAAGGTTTGTATGAATAAAGGAAAAGGAAATAGCTTTGGTAAAAATGCGTGTGGTGTAGGTAATAAATGAACGAGTCTCATAGGAAAACGGAATCAATGAAAAATGTTGAATCTTTACCCATAGACAACAACGAATTAAGATCTTTATTGATTGATTATAAACAAAAGAATGAATTACTCAGGGAAAGTGAAGTACGTTTCCGCACGGTAACAAATGTTCTGCCTGTGGGAGTTTTCTATACAGACCACGAAGGGAATTTTTTATTCGTTAATGAACAGTGGTGTAATGTTACAGGGTTCACTGCGGAGGAATCACTGGGGAATGGGTGGGTGTATGCCCTGCATCATGATGACAGGGCGCGTGTATTGAGAGAATGGGAAAATGCGGTAAAAAATAAACGGGCATTTAAATCGGAGTTTCGCCTTGTTCACTATGAGGGGAAAATTACGTGGGTATTATGTGTGGCAGTTCATGTAGTTTTTTCTGATTCAAAGGAAATAAAAGAGAGCGCCGGCTATGTGGCAACAATTACCGATATTACCGAACGCAAACTTATGGAAGACGAGTTGCGTAAAAGTAAAGATACCCTTGCCCATGCCCAGAGAATTGCCCAGTTAAGCAGTTGGGAGTGGGATGTCGAAAACAGAAAACTGCGTATTCCGGAAGGTATTTTTCACATGTACGGTTTCAGCCGGGAAGAATCTCCCGGCAATATTGAAGAATTTATAGCGTGTGTGCATGAAGATGATCGTAATTTTGTGAAAGATTCGTTTTATACAACATTGCATGAAGGAAAAGCGCTTGATATCGAGTACAGGATAATTCTTCCCGATGAAACTGAACGTGTCATCCGGTCGTATGCTGAAATTATTTGTAATGATGAAAAAGAACCGCAGAATATTATTATTGCCAATCTGGATATTACTGAAAATGTGTTTATAGAAGAAGAGCTTCATAAACTGCACAGGGCGGTCGAATATGGCCCTGCGTCCGTGATGATTACGAATACCAATGGGCAAATAGAGTATGTCAATCAAAGATTTACCCAGTTAACCGGGTATAAGTATGATGAGGTTATTGGTAAAAATCCATCTATTTTAAAATCCGGCAGCACGCCTCCGGAATTGTATAAGCATTTATGGAAGACGGTTTCCTCCGGAGAGGAATGGCGTGGTGAATTATGTAATAAAAAGAAAAATGGTGAACTTTATTGGGAATCAACCTCGATCTCACCGGTAAAAAACCGTAAGGGGGAAATAGTACAATTTATTGCTATTAAGGAAAACATTACTGATCAGAAAGCTCTTGAAGTCGAAAGAGACAATAATTTCAGAAATCTGAGAAGATTAATGGATTTCTCTACGTTTCTCAATGAGGAAACACAAGAAGATGTGTTATTTAAACATTTATCCAAAACCTTAAAAGAAGTTTTAAATCCGGATGTGATTGCAATATTTCTGCTGGATAATGACAACCATTTACTGAATGATGTTATTATTGACCCACCGGGAATATCAGACAAAATAATAAAGAATGAAGTGCTTCTTGATCCTTTATTGTGCCGGGTAATAAGGACAGGCAAGGAGCTTTATGTTGCCGATATTGTAAAAGAACATGCATGTGAATGCCTGGCATTTAAATTTGAAGAGGGCGGCGGTTACGCATGCTTTCCCTTAATAACCGGCGGGACGACGATCGGAATATTGTTTGTAATAAAGAAAGAAACAGAATATTGGCATAATGAAGAGGTACGGAAATTATTGGCAACATATGTTGGCCTTGCAATGTCAGCGTTACAAAGAATCAGATTAATGAATTTTGCAAAACGCACGGCAATTACCGATGCGTTAACCGGCATTTATAACAGAAGATTTTTTGATGAAATGCTGAAGAAACAACTGGCATTAACAAAGAGGCGCAATGAACATTTATGCTTGCTTTTATTGGATTTAGACCACTTTAAGAGCATTAATGATACGTATGGCCACACGGCAGGTGACCGGGTTTTGCAGGAAGTCTCGAAGATTTTAAACAATTCTTTGAGAACTTCAGACGTATTGGCGCGATATGGTGGTGAAGAATTTGTAATTATTATGCCGGAAGCAGATATTGCACATGCAAGAGAAAAAGCAGAATCGATTCGTAAGTCAATAGAGACATCATGCTTTGATACGATTGTTCACGGACAAATGCTTAAACTGACCGTAAGCATAGGAATTGCTTCGTTTCCGGAACATGGTGCCGGTGAAACACTGGTAAATGTAGCAGATGATGCATTATACAAAGCCAAGAAAAATGGGAGAAACCGGGTAGAAGTGCCATAGTTATTCATCAAAATCTCTTTATGGCGGTTTCTCCTGGCACGAAATGTATCTTTCATTTCCTTAAAATAGTTAAAAAGGTCTAATTAAACTGTTTATTGGAGTGTAAGGGAGAGTTGTGTATTGTGATGCATTTTTTTATCTTCCATACATAAATAAACGGGGACATTTTTACTCTTTTTCCGTATCCACGATGTCATAGAGTTGTAAATGAATGATCGTACCTCTGCCGGGTACCTCAGTTTTCCATCAAAACCGGTTAAAAATTCCTCATCAAGCAGGGTAGTTTCAGGGAACCGGTTTTCAATAATTTTCTTTAATTGTGGGGATACCCGCAGTGTGCCCAAGCTTAGCCACGCAATATTTTCTGCTTCAATCTTGTCAAAAGCAGCATTGACCAATAGTTCGTAATCCGCTTCCCATCCATCATAGTAAACAATCGGATCGAAGTGGAAAGCCACACGAAATCCTGCCGCTATGCATTTTTGAGCGGCTTCTAATCTCTCATCAAGAGAGGCGGTAAAAAACTCTGCGGCATCAATTAACTTCTGCGGATTTAATGACCAGGAAATGATGACATTTTTTGCCCCGGTCAATGAAGTAAGCAGTTGTACATTATTGCTCTTTGTCTTAAACTCGAAGGTGCTTTTGGGATAGTGCCGGAAGAAGTTTACGATTTTGGGAGAATATTCCATGATGTGGTCGAATGCAAGGGAATCGGTAAATTCTCCCGATCCAAGGCGCATGTCCTTTTTTAAATTCCTGAAGACGTCAAAGAAATCTTCTATATTCACAGGCAGCATGATACCCGGTGAATTAACATAGTTTTGAAGAAAGCAATAGGCACATTCATAAGGACATCCGCTTCCTAAATTCATCACAAAATATCCGCACGACGAGGAATCATTTGAACAGGGGCAGTATTTGTAAAAATCAAATTTTTCACGGATAAGATAAAAACTTTCAAGTCTTTTATTATAGTCAACTATAGTAAATTCCCTGGTTTTCACGTGTTCACGGTAGGACTTGATTGTTGTAAAAACACTGTCAGGAAATTTGTCACGTATTCGTTGAACGGTTTCTGCAGACAAAACGGATTCTTCAACAAAAAACTGTTTTGGCGTTATGAGCGGTTTTCTAGTGAGATCCACCTTGAAGGCGGGATTCACATCGACATCACAGAATGCCTGGCTTATTTTAAGCCCCTTTTGCTGAAATGAAGGATAACGCCGCTCCAGCAAATAGTTTTTAATAAAAGAAAAACGGTGGGGCGGAGAAGGTATCTGCTCTAAAACATCTGAAAACCCAATCTTTTCCCGTTTCGCAATCTCAAATATAAGGCGTGCTATTTCCTGCTGCTTGTTTTTGCCGAGATAATAATATTTTTTGCTGACGACTGCCTTCAGATGGTCAATGTCGATTATTGTGGGATGTATCATTGCCCGTAATCCTTAATATATTTGCCGTGTTGCATGGGAATAGTATACCATCTTGCGGGTACTTTTAAAGAAAATAGATGTATTTTGTTTTGACTGTTCTATGGGATAATTTTGATTGTCTCATTAGTATCAGAATGCTATCATTCTGATACGATCGTTTGGATAGATTTGTTGTCACTTACCCCGGATGATGTAAAAGCAGCTATTCATTATGCGGCGAAGCTATGTGAATATGAGGCATATGCGATATGAGCATAAAATTTCTGCCCGATGAGAATATACCGTTTTAAATCTCTTAAAAAGTAACGTGAAGGAGAGAATATATAATGAGTGGAATAATAAAACAAATAAAACATCCCTATGTTACAAGGGATAAAAAAATAAGAGGTGGCGTGCCTGTTATTTCAGGTACAGGAATACGAGTGCTGGACATAGTAATTCGATATGAAATTATGGGGCAGTCTCCAGAGGATATAATAGTCGCACTGCCACAGATAAATTTGCCACAAGTTCATGATGCTCTTTCATATTACTATGAACACAAAGAAGATATCGATAGTGCATGGAAAGCGGAACTTCAGGATATAGAAGGTATGAAGAAAAAACATTCTTCCATACTGGAGAAGAAACTTGGCAAGATTAAAGATATACACTGATGAAAATGTTGATATACGTATTGCCGCAGGATTAAAGAGACGTGGAATCAAAGCTGTTTCTGCACATGAAAAAGATATGATAGGTGCTTCAGACATAGAACATTTCAGATACGCATCAGAAATAAAGGCCGTTATTTTTACTCATGACCAGCATTGTCCGGTTAAGAAATTGCGAAAGAGCGCCAATGTTGATCTTTGAGAGTATGAATTTCTGCCAGATGTCCGTCAGGAGTCGGTAGGTCAACGACGAGATTGCGTGCTTCGTTTTGTATTTTGATGC
>Ga0194127_10000557_pt1 | contig 59730 bp, 53 predicted proteins | sample TA2KigC100mmetaG_FD_148624 | JGI IMG/M metagenome (GOLD analysis project Ga0194127, IMG submission 148624) | Freshwater microbial communities from Lake Tanganyika, Tanzania - TA2015036 Kigoma Deep Cast 100m | ecosystem: Environmental > Aquatic > Freshwater > Lake | place: Tanzania: Lake... | reverse complement strand
CCGGAGGATGTCTATAAGCAGACCCGTTACAGCATCGAAGCGGGTGTCGATGTTCTCGCTCCGGAATGCGCTGTCCCCCTCCAAACCCCCATTGCCAACCTGAAAGCCATCGTCGAAGCCGCTCGCCAGGGTTGGTAGTTCAGTTACACCAAGCAGAGAAATAGATTTTTTTTGACATCTTCTTTTGAATCTTCTATAAACCCTTTATACTTTTCAGCTATACTCTTCAGCCTGATTAACACATCGGCCCAAGTGGATCCTTTTAATCAAGGCTAAAGCCTTGAGTTACAAGTTTATGTAACTCAGCCCTTTAGGGCTGAATAGAATGACTGGACATGAGAAAATTCAAAGTGACTTTTCTTCCTTCTCGTAAAGAGAGGGAGATTATTGAAGGAGAGACGGTCCTGGAGGCTGCAAGGGAGTCCGGGGTTGAGGTCGAATCACTCTGCGGAGGCCTCAGAAATTGCGGAAAATGCAAGGTTCAATTATTGGATGGGACACTCTCTCCATTCACAGATGACGAGTCCAAATTCATTCCGGATTGCGAAAAGGCAAACGGATACAGGTTAGCCTGTGTGGCCCAGATATTATCCGATGTCCAAATTTTCGTCCCTGAAATAAGCAGGATTGAGAAACAGGGATTAAGAAAGGCAGTCGCCGAAAGAACTATTGGATTAAATCCTGCCATTCTCCCCTATTACGTGGAACTGCCTCCTGCTTCCTTAAATGACCTGACTGCAGATGTTGACCGACTTAAAAATGGACTTTGGGAGAAATACCATCTCCACGGCTTGGATATTGACTATCCTACCCTCTTGAAACTATCTCATGCTCTCAGAGAGAAAGATTGGAAAGTCACAGCATCCATTTGGATGGAGAAGGAAATTCTTGATGTCAGACCCGGCCGATCGGATCATTTCTATGGGCTGGCCATTGATATAGGGACAACGACGATTGCAGGTTACCTGTGCGATCTTCAAAATGGAGAACTGATTGCCACTCAATCCATGATGAATCCTCAGGTCGTCTACGGTGAGGATGTGATGTCCAGGATCACCTATACGGCGACTCATGCAGATGGCCTTGAAAAGCTTCACCGGTCGATCATCAATGGATTGAACCAACTCATCAAAGCGATCGTTGAGGGATGTTCCCTTTTTTCTAAGGACATCCTGGACCTGACGGTCGTTGGCAATACAGCCATGCACCATCTCTTTCTCAAGATCGATCCTCAATACCTGGGGGTTTCCCCCTTTACCCCAACAGTTCACCAATCCATCAATATTAAGGCAAGGGATCTGGGATTGAAGGTCCATCCTTCAGCCAATGTTTATCTATTACCCATTGAAGCAGGGTTTGTGGGGGCAGACAACGTGGGCGTATTGATTGCTCAAGAGCCTTACAACCAGGATCAGATGGTTCTCATCATCGACGTTGGAACAAACGGCGAGCTGGTACTTGGGAATAGAAACCGTCTCCTCTCCTCTTCCTGTGCCACAGGACCTGCTCTGGAAGGAGCCCATATTAAATTCGGAATGAGGGCCACAAACGGAGCCATCGAAAAGGTGAGGATTGATCCGGAAACCCTGAAGGTGGACTTCAAAGTTGTAGGAGAGACCCAATGGAAATCGGAATCTAAATCCGTAAAGGCGAAGGGTATATGCGGTTCAGGCATCCTCGATGCAGTGGCTGAATTGTATTGGAATGGGATCATTGAAAAAAGCGGACGTCTTAAAAAAGAACGATCGATGCCACGTTTGAAGACATCTGATGAAGGAGCTGAATTTGTTATCGCTGAAAAAGATGAAACCACGCATGGGAAAGAGATCACTCTGACCCAGCAGGATATACGGAATATTCAACTGGCAAAAGCCGCCCTTTATGCGGGCGCCAGATTGATGATGAAACGATGCGGAGTCCAAAAACTCGATCGTGTCATGCTCGCAGGCTCCTTCGGAACCCATATCGATGCTGAGAGGGCAATGAGGATAGGGATGTTCCCGGAATGTGATCTGAACAATGTAATTGCTGTTGGCAATGCAGCTGGTGAGGGCGCGATGATCGCCCTGCTGAACAGGGAGAAGAGAGGAAAGGCTGAGGAAATTGCAAGAAAGGTGGAGTATCTCGAACTCACTCTTGAGAAAAATTTTCAGGAAGAATTCATAGAGGCCATCCCTTTCCCAAACCTTAAAGGGTTTCTCTAATGAAGAGAGATGGGATTGATAAAAACCTCTTTTTACGATAGAGCAGAACCAAAATTTTAAATTACAGGTGGAGGTGGATACCATGGGGGAACGATTAAAAAATAAGGTGGCCATCGTGACAGGAGCTGGTTCCGTTGGCCCAGGATGGGGAAATGGCAAAGCCACCTCCGTAATATTCGCCAGGGAGGGAGCAAAAGTTTTTGCAACAGACCTTAACCTTGCGGCCGCAGAGGAAACAAAATCGATCATCGATAAGGAGGGAGGGACGTGTACTGTCCACAAGGTTGATGTGTCAAAAGCCGATCAGGTCAAAGCGATGGTGGCCCATTGCCTCGAAACTTACGGCCGCATCGACATCCTTCATAACAATGTCGGCATTGTGGTAGTGGGCGGTCCAGTAGAGACCAGTGAAGAGACCTGGGATCAGGTCATGGCCGTCAACCTCAAGAGCATGTTCCTGACCTGCAAATACGTTCTCCCCCAGATGGAGAAACAGGGAGGGGGCGTGATTATCAACATATCCTCCATTGCAGCAATCCGATACACCGGCGTCCCTTATATCACCTATTATACGACCAAGGCCGGTATTCTTGGATTTACTCAGGGAATCGCGCTCCAATATGCGGGGAAAAATATTCGCGCCAATGCAATCCTGCCTGGATTAATGCATACACCCATGATTGTCGAACCCCTCAAAGGGGCCTATGCTGCCGGAGATGTGGAGAAGATGATCGACATCCGCAATAAACAATGTCCCACGGGGAAAATGGGGGATGCCTGGGACGTAGCAGAAGCTGCTCTCTTTCTTGCTTCAGATGAAGCCAAGTATGTGACAGGCGCCCAACTTGTTGTTGATGGAGGAATCACCTGTAAATTCGCTTGAGGAGAGACATTTCTATTTAATAAACATCAAGGAAGGGGGGAAGCACTTCTATGGCAATGAACCTTGGAACGCTTTTTACAAAAGCCGCAAGGACTTTCCCGGAAAGATTAGCCATCGCCTATGGGGATTACGAATTAACCTATCAGCAGGCAAACGAACGAATCAACAGGATGGCGAATAGGCTCTTAAGTTTAGGAATTAAAAAAGGAGAGAATGTGGCTCTCCTTTTACACAACTGCCCGGAGTTCATCGAAGTCCTCTTTGCCTGTTTCAAAGCTGGAATCGGTACAGTTCCTATCAATTTTCGTCTTCACCCAAAAGAATGCGCCTTCATCATCGACAATTCCGAAGCAGTGGCTGTCGTTTTAGGGGACGACTTCAGGGATTCCCTTTATGCCTTAAAGAATGAAATGCCTCGGGTGAAACATTACATTTGTGTGGCTAAGCCTCTGGAAGGGATGCTTCATTATGAGACCCTAATCAAAGACAAATCTCCAACATTTGTCGATGTCGATGTTGAGCGGGATGACCTAGCCTGGCTCTTTTATACGTCCGGCACAACCGGGCAACCTAAAGGAGCGATGCTCACTCATCATGTCCTCATGATGATGACCATGAACTTTTTTGCCGATATGGCGTCGCTGGGTCCTGACGACGTCATCCTTCACGCTGCACCCTTAAGCCATGGGAGCGGTCTTTATGGGATACCCAACGTGGCCAAAGGAGCGGCCAATGTTATTTTGCATGTAAAAACCTTCGATCCGAAAACCGTATTTGAAACGATCCAGCGAAGAAGAGTCACCAATATGTTTATGGCTCCCGCCATGATCAAACGACTGGTCACCTCTCCGGAGATCGATCGATACGATCTCAGCTCCATCAAATGTATTAATTATGGAGGAGCCCCCATCTATGTAGAAGACATGAAGGAGGCAGTTCGAAAGATGGGCCAAGTCTTTGTTCAACTTTTCGGCCAGGCAGAATGCCCGATGACCATTTCCTACCTTCGCAAAGAGGAGCATCTCCTGAAGGGTACGGAAGAACAGATGAAGCGGTTGACATCCGCCGGAATCCCAAGGACAGATGTAGAAGTCAAGATTTTCGATGAGCATGACCATGAACTTCCGCCAGGGCAAATGGGCGAGATCGTTGTTCGCGGAGAGGTGATGATGAAAGGCTATTGGAGAAATCCAAAAGCCACAGCCGAAACCCTCCGTGGAGGCTGGGTCCATACCGGTGATCTTGGAGTGATGGATGAAAAGGGTTATGTCTATATCCTCGATCGGGCAAAGGACATGATCATCAGTGGTGGCGAAAATATCTACTCAAGGGAGATCGAAGACATAATCTTGAAGCATCCTGCCATTCATGAAGTGGCAGTCATTGGAGTGCCGGATGAGAAATGGGGAGAGGCAGTGAAGGCCATTGTCTCTCTGAAACAAGGACAAACGACTACGGAAGAGGAGATCATTAATTTTTGTAAAGATAACTTAGCAAGTTATAAGAAGCCCAAGTCCGTAGAGTTCATCAAAGAAATACCTAAAAATCCTTACGGTAAAGTTCTCAAGAGGGAACTTCGTGAAAAATACTGGGTCGGTGAATCCAGAAGAGTAAGATGAGGAATTCATTATTGACATTATTTTTAATTTTCAATAGAAATGCCCTATCAAGGAGGGAGCCAGAAAATGGGATCCTCCAGATGAGCTCTTGAAAGGAGAAGAATATGGCTAAACTGATAACGGGTGGAATGGGTTTTATCGGAGTTTACCTTGCTCATGCTCTGTTGAAAAAAGGAGAAGAAGTAGTCCTCTTTGATGTCGTCACAAAATCTCCGCTCATTCATAATATTAAGGATAAAGTGAAAATCGTTCAGGGCGACCTTGCCTCATGGGCAGAAGTCATGGAAGTGGTCGGCCGGAATAAGGTTGACGGGATCTATCACACAGGCGCCCTTCTCTCTGCTTCCGCAGAAGAAAAACCGATAACCGCCTACAACGTAAACGCAGGAGGAACATTTAACATCCTTGAGGCTGCAAGGTTGTTTAATGTGAAACGAGTCATCTTTACGAGTACCATTGCCAGTTATGGCCTGGGCCTCCATACCGTTGATGAAGATACTATCCAGATGCCTATTTCCATGTATGGAGTCACCAAAGTCTTCTCTGAAAGGCTCGGGGAATACTACAACAGAAAATTTGGGATCGATTTTCGAGCAGTTCGGCTTCCGTCAATTATCGGACCAGGAAGAGGAGCCGGTGGAGCTTCAGCCTATAGCACGTTGATGATTTCAGAGCCGGCATTAAAAAGACCTTATGCCGTGACCGTTGAAGAAGATGTCATCATGCCCCTGCTTTATATCAAGGACTGTGTTGATTGTCTGATCGGTTTATATGAGGCGGACAATGCCAAATTAAAAAGAAGGGTCTACGCCATTGCCGGCTTTTCTCCTACAGCTAAAGAGATCTATGATGAAATAAAAAGGATCCTCCCGAATGCTGACATTAAGTTTAAGCCAGATCGTGAATTGACAGAAATCGTTCGGAGTTGGCCAAAATACCTCAGGGAGACGAAAGCCGCTGAAGAATGGGGTTGGAAGACCAAGCATTTTCTAAAAGAAACGGTAGGAGATTTCATTAAAGAGATTCAGACCCATCCTGAGATTTACAGGTAGATTCTTTTGAATCCATGAAAAACAATGGTATGAGTCCATTTGATACAAGCCCCTGAGGTTAAGAAGGATGCAATTATTAAGCGAAATGTTTGAGAGAAGTGCCAAGGAATCAAAAGAAAAACCGGCGGTCCTCTTTGAAGAAAAGGAAGTAACTTACCAAGAGTTGAAGGAGTTGACGGATAAGATGACCAATGGACTCCAGGAAATGGGAATCGAACCTGGGGAAAGAATATTGGAATTCATGACGAACCGGATTGAATTTGTTATTTCCCATTTCGGCATTATTAAATCCGGTGCCACAGCCGTTCCTATAAACGTAATGTATAAACCCTACGAAATCGTTTATATCGCTAATGATACTCAGGCAAAAGGGATCGTTACAGAGTCCCACCTCTTTCCAATCGTTCTTGAATGCATGCCGCAAATCCCAACCTTGAAATATGTTATCGTCTTGGGAGAGACGATTCCCGAAGGGACCCTTTCCTTTCAGTCCTTAATTTCAAAGGCCGGGACCACCTTCAGGAAACCCGATGCCTCCGTGGATGACATTGTTTCCATCATTTATACCTCAGGGACAACGGGGAAGCCCAAAGGAGCGACTCAGACTCATCGGTCAATCTATATGAATGTCATTGGAGATATTGCTGCCAACAAGTTGACCTCGTCAGATCGTCTCGTATGTGCTTTGCCTCTTTTTAATAATTTCGCTCTCAGCGTTCTATTGATGCCAACATTTTTTATCGGAGGGAGTATGGTATTGGTGGACCGCTTTGAGGCCGGAAAAGTCCTCGATCGGCTCTCCCGATTCAAAGGAACCTACTATGCTGGAACCCCCACCATGTATATTTATCTTTTGGAACACCTTGATCCAAAGATCCATAACTTACAATCCCTGCGGGTGGTGAATAGCGGCGGCGCCCATTGTCCCTATGAAGTCATCAAGGATTTTGAGGATAAATTTGGGGCAGACTTTTTGGATGGATATGGTTTTACCGAAGGATGTGGGTTTTCAACCCTTTCCCCTCTCGTTGGAATTCGAAAGAAGAATTCTGTGGGAATTCCTATATCAAACATCCGGGTCAAAGTGGTGGATGACTATGATCAAGAAGTACCCAAGGGGACGGTGGGGGAAATCTGCGATAAGGGGGATCATCATTCCATTCATTGTTATTGGAATAATTCTGAAGCCAATACAAAAAGCTACCGAGGGGGGTGGTTTTATAGTGGCGACATGGGCTATCTGGATGAGGATGGTTATCTCTACATCACCGACCGAAAAGCCGACCTCATCATTACTGGAGGGCAGAATATATACCCGGTTGAAGTAGAACAGATCATCTATACTCATCCCAAAGTGGCCATGGCTGCTGTGATCGGAATTCCGGATAAAGTGAAGGGCGAGTTGGCTAAGGCCTATATCGTGTTGAAACCAGGAGAATCAACAACAGAACAGGAGATCATCGAATTCGTTAGAAGTCGTATTGCGAAATATAAAGCCCCAAGATTGGTCGAGTTTGTAAAATCGCTTCCTCAAGGACCGACCGGTAAGATTCTTAAACGGGAATTGAGGGAAGAAATTCTAAAAAGCAAAAGATAATCTTTTCACAATCTATAAAAAGTATTGACATTTTTTCTTATTCAATATATTCTTGCAAAACCTTCTGGGTGGGGGGGAAGACGTTTTCTATTAAAATATTATTCAACAAGAAAGGAGGACGAGTATGAAGAAGTTTGCAATTTTAACGGCTTTAGTTTTTACACTAAGTATCATTTCAGCCTCAATGGTGATGGCCCAGGCGAAACCCGCCCCGGCCAAAGAACCAGCCAAGGCGCCCGCCAAACCAGCACCTAAACCCGCCGCCACCAAAGAGCCCATCAAATTTGGAGCCATCTACTGCTTCGCCGGACCCTGCTACATGTATTCCGAATCAGCCATCATTGGCATAAAGATCGCAGCCGACGAGATCAATGCAAAGGGCGGAATCCTGGGAAGAAAGGTGGATGTGGTCGTCCGGGACACCGAGATGAAGGTGGATATTGGAGCTCGGGAGACAAAAGATTTGATCCTGAGAGAAAAAGTTGACTTCCTTATTGGCCCGTGTAGCAGCGGTGTTGGATTGGCAATGCAGGTGGTCCATTCTGAGTATAAAGTCGTCCGTGTGGCCACTATGTCTAATACCGAAGGTCAGGTAGTCGATAAATTTACTCCCTATATTTTTCAGATTGTCCCTAACACTTATATGGAAGGGATTGCTGCAACACGTTATCTCAATAAGAAGGTCCCCACTGCTAAAAAGTTTGCTACCATCAATCCGGACTATGAATTTGGGCGCCGGGAATTCGCCGCCTTTGCTGAAGAAATTAAAAGGTTAGTGCCCGATTCTGAAATCCTCTACGAAGCCTGGCCAAAAGGGGGAGAAAAGGATTATACCGCATTCATCACAGCTATTATGGCAAAGAAACCAGAAGCGGTCCAGAGTTCCCTTTTTGGCGCAGACTTAATTGCCTTCACGAAACAGGCTATCCCCTACGGTTTTTTTGAGAAGACCCCCTTCATTGCCCTCTTTGATCTTCCTGTTCTCATCGCTCTGGGAGCGGATGCACCTGAAGGAACTTTTGCGTTTGCAAGAGGTGATTTCTTCCAGGATCCAAATCCAAAGATGTTAGAGTTTGTTGAAAAAAATAGAAAAGCCCGTGGTGCCTATCCTGATGGATGGGCGGTCCAGGCTTATGATGCTGTTTATCTGCTAAAGGCAGGAATTGAAAAAGCCAAGACTACTGAAACAGAGGCAGTCATTAAAGCATTGGAAGGAATAACACTCGATAGTCTGAGAGGTAAATTTACGATTCGACCTCTCGATCATATGGGCAGTGTCCCGAGTTATCAGGGAACGATTGCAAAAGATCCTAATTATCCGTTTAAGACCTGGAAAGATATCGTTCGAACACCAGGGGATCAGATTATGCGTTCTGAGCAGAGCGTTCGAGAGGTTTGGAAGAAAACAGGTGTCACCCGTTGAAAACGGAAATTCGAAGCACGAATATCGAAATCCGAAACAATATCAAAATTCAAATATAAAATGTTCGGAACCTGATTTTTTGTTTCGGATTCAGAATTTCGGTAATTCGGATTTGTTTCGAGTTTCGATATTCAAATTTCGGATTTAAGGATTTTAAGCGATGTCTTTTGATGTTCTCTTTAATCAGTTCATGAGTGGGATTGCCCGGGCGGCCCTTCTCTTTCTGGTCGCCTCGGGCCTCTCCCTCACCTTTGGCGTGTTGAGAGTTCTCAATTTCGCCCATGGCTCTCTCTACATGCTCGGTGCCTTTATTACCTACAACATCTGGAAAGCCCTTCTTATTCCGGTAGTCGGTTTCTATATTGCAACATTCCTCGCCGCTTTAGTGATGGGAGCGATTGGCATCGTCATAGAATTTTTCTTGCTCAGACGCCTTTATTCCAGGGGATGGCCTGAACAGCTTCTGGCTACCTATGCAGTGGTTCTCATTATCACTGATATCGTCAAGTTTGGATGGGGCGGAGAGTTCCTCTCCATTCCAAGACCTGTCCCCTTCAAGGGCGCTGTTCTTCTTTTTGGTTTCCCATTTCCCTCATATAATTTTTTCGTCATCTTGCTGGGTTTAGCCCTTGTGATCATTTTATGGTGGCTCGTTTATCGTACCCGTCTCGGTGACATTATCCGGGCAGCCGCCCACGACCGGGAGATGGTCTCCGCCTTAGGCATACCTATCCCATGGCTTTTTACATGGATATTTGTCCTGGGCGCCATGATCGCCGGTCTGAGTGGAGGCGTGGCAGGACCGTATGGATCGATTGCTTTAGGCATGGATATTGAAATCATTGTTGAATGTTTTGCAGTCGTTGTTATTGGGGGAATGGGAAGCCTTCCTGGAACCCTTCTGGGCTCATTTATCGTTGGGCAGGTTTATTCTTTTGGCATTATGTATAAACCAGAGCTGGCGCTTGCCTTTATCTTTATGGTCATGGCCGCTGTTCTGATCATACGGCCCTGGGGTATATTCGGAAGGCCGGAAAGATAACGTTAATGCGAAAATTCGAAGCACGAAATTCGAACCTCGAAACAATTTCTAAATCCAAAATTCTAATGATCCAAACTTGTTTCGAATTTTTGTGATTTGAATTTGTTTCGGATTTCGATATTCGGATTTCGAATTTGTGGAGTTCCTTTCAACTTGGGATAGAGATGAGAATAATCCAATCTGGGGAAAACAGTTTATGGATGAAGAGAGGATGGTGGCTGATTCTTCTATTGGCTTTAGCGATCATCGCCCCTCATGTGATCTCTGAATTTTATCTGGTCATCCTGGGGGAGGCTCTCATTATGAGCCTCTTTGCTTTGAGCTTCAATCTGCTCTTTGGCTACATGGGACAACTCTCCTTCGGCCAGGCTGCCTTCTATGGACTGGGTGGATATACCGTCGCCATGCTCATTACGAAGCTGCAATTTAGCTTCTGGCTCAGTATTTTGGCAGGGGTCGGGGTGGCAAGCATCATGGGTTTAATTGTTGGATATTTTTGCGTTCGTTTGAAAGGAATCTACTTTTCTATCCTGACCCTTGCTTTTGGTCAGCTCATTTTCGTCATCATCTTTAAATGGCATAATTTCACTGGAGGAGATGACGGGATCCAGGGGGTCTTTCCGCCCGGGATTCTTAAAATTCCAATAGTCTACTATTATTTTATCCTCGTTGTTTTCATTATCTCCGCTTTCATCTTATGGCGAATCGTCAACTCCCCTTTTGGCCATACCCTCAAGGCCATGCGAGAAAACCCTGAGCGGACGGAGTTCTTAGGTATTCATATCGCGAGATACCAGCTCATCACCTTTGTCATTGCTGCAGCATTTGCCGGCCTGGCAGGTGCGCTCTGGGCACCCTTTTACCGTTCCGTCGCACCGTCATACCTGACTTGGATTAAATCGGGCGAACCGGTGATGGCTGCCATTCTCGGGGGCCCTTCCACTTTTTTTGGCCCCGTTTTGGGTATGTTCATCATGACGTTCATCCATGCTTATATCTTAGGATTCACTCATTTTTGGCCGATCATCATGGGGACGATCATCCTGATCATCATTTTTGTCCTGCCTGGCGGAATCCTTGAGTTTGCCAAAGTGAAGATCAAGGAGAGACAGGAGAGAGGGAAATTAACCAAGGGGTCATCTTAACCATGTTTCTTCAGACTCAGGGAATCACCAAAGAATTTGGTAAACTTCGAGCGGTCAATGAAGTGAGTCTCGCAATTATTAAGGGAGACATACACGCAATCATCGGCCCGAATGGTGCCGGGAAAAGCACCCTTTTCAATCTCATCACAGGCTATCACCGGTCAACCTCCGGAAAGGTCTTATTCAAAGGGGAAGAGATTACGCATCTACCCGCCTATACCCGTTGCAAACTCGGAGTAACTCGCTCATTTCAGATCACCAGCATCTATCCGAAACTGACCGTGTATGAAAGTGTCTTAATGGCGCTCCTCTCCCATCGGAAAGAAACGTTTAACTTCTTTACCTCAGCAAAAAAGTTCTTTAAAGAAGAGGTCTGGCGTATCCTAGAAGACGTAGGGCTTGCGGATCAAGCAAACATTTTAGGAGATTCCATTTCCCATGGCGATAAAAAGCGATTGGAACTCGCCATCACTCTCGGGACCGAGCCGGAGTTGCTATGTCTTGATGAACCCACCTGCGGCATGTCTACTGAAGAAACTGATAATATCATGAGCCTCATTAATAAACTTTCCACAGAGAGAGGGATCACCATTCTCTTTACTGAACATGATATGAGCGTTGTTTTCGGTATTGCCAAACGAATCTCCGTTCTTCACCAGGGAACCCTGATCGCTGACGGAAAGCCAGAAGAAGTGAGGGCGAACGAAGAGGTGCAAAAAGTCTATCTGGGTGGAACATCATGATCCTTGAAGTAAAAGAGATCCATACCTACTATGGGACAAGCCATATCCTTTTTGGCCTTTCCCTGGATATCAATGAGGGAGAGGTCGTCTGTCTCCTTGGAAGAAATGGAGCAGGCAAGACCACTACGTTGCGTAGCATTATTGGTCTGACGGTTCCCCGTTCGGGGAGTATTTTGTTCAAAGGGAAGGAGCTCATCGGAAAACCTCCCTACCGGATTGCCCCTTTGGGAATCGGTTTTGTCCCTGATGACCGCAGGATTTTCCCAGACCTGACTGTTCGCCAGAATATCCTCGTCGCCCGGAGAGAGATAAAGGGAGCCATCTGGGATCTCAGCCGGGTATATTCCCTCTTCCCCAAACTGAAAGATTTAGAATCACATATGGGAAATCAACTTAGCGGTGGCGAGCAACAGATGCTCACCATCGCCAGAACCTTAATGACCAACCCTGAACTCCTGCTGCTCGACGAACCGGGCGAAGGATTGGCTCCACTGGTCATCAAAGCGATGGAAGATCAATTGGGACAGATTAAAAAATTGGGAACCACCATGCTCATCTGCGAGCATAATGTGGGATTAGCCACAGCCCTGAGCGATCGGGCTTATGTGATGGACAAGGGAACAATCCGTTACCAGGGGACGATTGAAGAATTGAGAAAGAATGAAGAAGTTAAAAAGAAATACCTCATGATTTGATTCCGCCTTTTTGTCATCCAAGCTCATACCGAGATATCTATTCCATTAACGAGGAAACCATCTTATGCTTGAAGGAAAAACCATTCATGAAATAAAAGTCGGAGACTCTGCTCAGATTACAAAGACCATTACAGAGGAAATCATCAATGACTTTGCCCGGGTCACAGGAGATACCAACCCTGTTCATACCAACCCAGCCTATGCAGAAAAAACAATATTTAAAGGGAGAATCGCACATGGGGTCTACTCCCTTGGAATCTTTTCAACCATCCTAGGAAACATTCTTCCCGGATATGGAACAATCTATCTTTCCCAGGAAGTCAAATTTCTTTCCCCTGTAAGAATTGGAGATACCATCATGGCCAAGGTGGAGGTTATTGAGATTATCCCTGAAAAGAACCGTGCAAAATTCAAAACGATCTGTATTAATCAGGATGGAATAATAGTGGTCGATGGCATTGCCTGGGCCATGCCTCTTCGAAAGGAGTAATGATTGGAACCTCCCACAAACCTTTCCCAGATAAGAAAGATCGGAATTATCGGTTCAGGAATCATGGGACATGGCATTGGCAAAACTTTCACCCTCTATCGAGAGGCCTTGGCCTGTCTTAAGGAGGGAGTGGCTTCAGCTGAGGATATTGATTCAGCCGTCAAGGGAACTTTCGGTTTCCGCCTCCCCACGATCGGTCCTTTGGAAACAAGCGACCTTGGAGGACTCGACACCTATCTCAACATCGCAGAATATCTGTTTAAGGAGATTGACCGGTCAACAGAACCTCCTGAAATTCTGAAAGACAAAGTCGCACAGGGGAAACTTGGTGTAAAAACCGGAGAGGGTTTTTTCCCCTACCCTCCTGACAAAGTCGAAGAGAAGATTGAAGAACGGGATCGACAATTTCTTAAACGCTTGAAATGCCTCTATTCGAATTGACAAATTGATCAGGATTGATATATAGATTCTTCAAATTGAATGAGGGGGAGATTGATGTCAGGAAAGGTGATAGAGATTCTTGAGGAAGGCTCAGGCCAGATCTTCTCCAAGATCACGCCCAATGAATTCCGCGAACACATGAGAGAGAAGGTGAAGAATGCCTGGCAGGACAAAAGGACAGACATCAAAACCGCCATTCAGAAATTTGTGCATGATGGGGACTACCTGACGATGGGAGGGGTCAGCTTTGTCAGGCTCTCGATGGCTGCTGTGCATGAAATGATACGCCAGAAGAAGAGGAATCTCAATCTGGCGGCTGGAACCCGGACCTACGATTTTAACCTCATGTTAGATGCAGGATGTGTGAAAAATATCGATTGCGGTTATATCACGGGAATGGAGATTTTTGGAATTCCCTATAGGACCCGAAAAAATGCCGAAAAGATGATTTCAAGCGGTGAGATGGGGATCTCCGAATATGACAATGCCAGCATGGCCTGGCGTCACAAAGCCGCAGCCATGGGGATTCCCTTTCTTCCGATTCGAAACATGATGGGGGCGGATGGGTTCAAGCACAGTGCAGCCAAAAAGATCCGCTGCCCCTTTACAGGCGAGGAATTAATCCTCGTACCAGCCATTTATGCGGATGTCTGTATCATCCATGTCCATCGATGCGACATCTATGGAAATGCCCAGATTGAAGGGGCGTTGAATGAGGACCTCGGGAAATCAAAATCGGCAAAGCGATTGATCATTACAACAGAAAAGATCATTGATACGGATGAGATCCGCCTTGCCCCGGACCGGACCCTGATCCCCTGTTTCTATGTGGATGCCGTTGTCCAGATCCCCTATGGGACCCACCCAACGAATATGCCCGGAATGTATTATGTGGATATCGACCATATGAAGGAGTACGTGGCATCCGCAAGGGAGCAATCCTCTCTTGAGGAATATTACGATAAATATATCTTTGGAGTTAAGAATTTCGGAGAATATCTCGAGAAGGTCGGCGGAAAAGAAAAACTCCACTATCTAGAAAATCTTGAGCACCTAAGAGTGAGATGAACCGCATGAAAGGTTTATGATGCGAAAAGGAGATTACAATATCATCGAATTGATGGCCATCATCGCAGCGCGGGAGATCGAGGATCACGCCGTCATTTACATCGGCACAGGTATTCCGATGCTGGCCGCCAGTTTAGCCCAGCATATGCATGCCCCCAATATCGTCCCGGTCTTTGAGGCAGGAGGAGTAGCCCCTCAGATGCCAACCCTGCCGACCTCTGTAGGCTGTTCGAGGACCACTTATCGGGCAATTCGAAACTGCGACATGCCGGAGATATTCGAAATGGCCCAGTTGGGCATTGCCCATTATGCATTCCTTGGGGGAGCCCAAGTGGATCAATACGGGAACATCAACTCAACAGTGAAGGGACGATATGAGGCGCCATCCGTGCGTTGGCCTGGCAGTGGAGGGGCCAATGCCTTTGGGTCACTCTGTTGGCGGACCATGATCATCATCAACCATGAAAAAAGGAGATTCGTTGAGAGAGTAGAATTCATTACCACTCCAGGTTATATTGATGGGCCAGGAGCAAGAGAGAAAGTGGGACTTCCCCCGGGGACAGGGCCTTATCGGGTTTTTACGGATAAGGCGTTGCTCGATTTTGAAGAAAAGACTAAGAGGATGAGGTTGATTGGACTTCTTCCAGGAATTACTCTGGACGAGGTCATCGAGAACACCGGATTTAAACTTTTAATTAAAGAGGATTTTAAACAACTCCCTTTGCCAACCGATGAGGAATTGAAGACACTCCGTGAAAAAGTCGACCCTTTTCGTATCGTTTTAAGCCGGGGCGATAAAAATAGTGAGGAGGGATAGGCATCAACAGTGGGTAATTGGGGTGTGTTGATTATTTTATCAAAGATTAAAAAGAAAGGAGGACAAAAATATGTTTACAAAAAAAAGTTGTACGGTGTTTTTAGTTATTCTCGCTGTAATCTGTCTCATATCGGTCCAAGCCAATGCCCAACAACCGATTAAAATCGGTGTTGTCCAGGGTTTCTCCGGCGCTCTGGAGGCCTATGCCAAGCAGATGCTGACCGGATTCAAGTTGGGCCTGGAGTATGGGACCAAGGGAAAAAATGAGGTCCTCGGACGAAAGATCGATCTGATCGTCGAAGACGATCAGATCAAACCCGACGTGGCCAAGCGGTTGATCACCAAGCTCTATGCAGACGACAAAGTAGATATGGTGGTCGGGACCACGAGCAGTGCAGCTGCCCTTGCCATGCTTCCCGTTGCTTTGGAGTTTAAGAAGATCCTATTGGTGGAACCGGCTGTTGCAGACTCCATCACCGGGAGTGCATGGAACCGGTATATCTTTAGAACCGGAAGAAACTCCGGACAGGACGCCATCTCCAATGCCAAGGCCGTTGCCAAACCAGGAGTCCACCTTGCCGCCATTGCACAGGATTATGCATTCGGAAGAGATGGCGTTGCGGCTTATAAAGTAGCGGCAGAAAAATTAGGAGCCAAGATGGTCCACGAAGAATATGCGCCCATGGCCCAAACCGACCACACCTCTTCTGTCCAGAGGATCATCGATGCCCTGAAAGATAAACCGGGTGAAAAATATGTTTTTGTCGTATGGGCAGGGAAGAATCCTCCGATTGAACAGATGGCTGTCATGAAGGTTGAAAAATATGGAATCAAAATCACCACGGGCGGAAACATTCTTCCAGTCCTGAAAGCCACCCTTCCCCTGCTCAAGGCATATGAAAGCCTAAAAGGAATGACCGGTGGAGCGTATTACTATTATGAGCTTCCCAAAAACCCGGTTAATGACTGGCTGGTCAAGGAGCACACGGCCCGCTTCAAAGAGCCTCCTGACTTCTTCACTTGCGGAGGATTTGCCGCAGCCATGGCAGCCTTGAGAGGTTTTGAAAAAGCACAATCCACCGATACAGAAAAACTGATCGCCACGATGGAAGGGATGGAATTCATGACTCCCAAGGGTAGAATGTATTTCCGCAATATTGACCACCAGGCCATGCAATCCATGTACATCTTTAAGTTGGATGCAAGGCCTGACAGGGAATGGGCAGTTCCCACCTTGGTGAGAGAGGTCTCTCCTGAGGAAGGAATGCCTCCTGTGCTGGTGAAGAGATAATAGTTTAGTCCATTGATTCGGATATCAGAGCATCAGGTTATCAGGGTATCAGGCTGTAAAATGATCTCTTGTCTGGTGCCCTGATTTCCTTTATCCTGATATCCTGGTCGCCTGATAACCACTCTAACAAAATTGAATGGCTTACTGACTTCATCGTATAAAGATGGTATGCCAATCAGTAGATGGTAACATTGTGACTCCATCCCCCATCATTGAAACAAAAGACCTGACCATTCGCTTCGGCGGACATGTTGCCGTCGATCATGTTAGCCTCCAAATCCAACCCTTTACATTCAAATCCATTATTGGCCCGAATGGCGCTGGCAAAACGACCTTCTTTAACATGATCTCCGGGCAATATCGCCCTACGGAAGGAAAGGTCTTCTTTAAAGGAAAAGACATCACGCCATGTTCTCCTGCTACACGAACCCAACTGGGTATTGGAAGATCCTTCCAGCTCACCAATGTCTTCCTCTCCCTGACCGTATTGGAAAATGTCCGACTGGCCATTCAATCTCAGAAAGATATCGGCTTTAATTTTTGGAAAAGCTACCTTCACTTTTCAGAATTGGAAGATCAAGCCTATGAAATCTTGAAAAGAGTACTGCTGGAAACAAAATGGAATGTCCCTGCGAGCGGCCTCACTCACGGGGAACAGCGGAAGTTAGAAATAGCCATTCTCCTTGCCTTGGAGCCGGAAGTTCTTCTGTTAGACGAACCTACAGCCGGCATGGCGCTGGAGGAGGTTCCTTCTATTCTGGAACTTCTCAAACAGATCAAGAACCGGAGGGATAAAACGATTCTACTGGTAGAACACAAGATGGATGTGCTAATGGCTCTTTCGGATTCAATTGCCGTCCTGCATGAAGGAAAATTAATTGCAGACGATGCTCCAGAGGCTGTCAGCCAAAATAGAGAGGTCCAGGAGGCCTATTTCGGCGGAGGTCGAGCCCGTGGGTGAAGCGATCCTCAAAGTCGAAGGAATCCATTCCTATATCGGAAAACACCATATCCTTCAAGGAGTCTCTTTCAGGGTTAACCCGGGGAAGGTCACGGTTCTTCTGGGTAGAAACGGTGCAGGCAAGAGTACCACATTGCGAACGATCATGGGATTGCTCTCCCCTTCTCAAGGAACCATCCTGTTCAAAGAAAAAGCCATTCACCATATGAAATCTTACGAGATATCCCGTCTGGGAATTGGGTTCGTGCCTGAAGATCGAGGGATATTCAACTTGCTCACCGTGGAGGAAAATTTCCGTGTGGCCATGCTTCAGGAGAATGGGGAGAGCCGGCAGAGGATGGACACCGTCTTCGATATTTTCCCTGATCTGAAGAAATTCTGGAAATCAACGGCAGGGAATCTCAGCGGTGGACAGAAGCAGATGCTTGCCATCGCTCGTCCTCTGGTGAACCGGAACGAACTGTTGTTGATCGATGAGCCTTCCAAAGGGTTGGCTCCGATTATCATTGACCATCTGATTGACTCCATCAATAAGCTGAAGGAATTTACCGTGGTGATTCTTGTGGAGCAAAACTTCTATATGGCCAGCAGCCTTGGTAGCGATTTCTACCTCTTTGACGACGGAAGGACCGTCCATCATGGACAGATGGAAGAGTTGATTCGAGACGAAGAATTGAAGAAGAAGTATCTGGGAATTTCAAGCGCTGGTTAGACCTGTATGGGATAAGGTGTGTGCAAAGAGGCAATGCTGTTGCAAAAGGTGTATCTTATCTAAATTTCGAAGCACGAAATCCGAATTTCGAAACAATATCAAAACTCAAATAGCAAATGTTCAAATATTAATCCTTTTGTTTCGAGCTTAGAATTTTGGTGATTCGGATTTGTTTCGAATTGGTCCTAAGAGGACGCTTCGCCCGATATTCGAATTTTGGATTTTACGGTTGCTAATTCAGAAGTGGACACTTTATGGATGACCAATTCAAAAAATGGGCTCCTAAATTCATTGTGGTAGGAATCTTCCTTTCTCCTCTTCTGTTGATCAGTCCTAAAACCTACATTACCCTGACCATCTCCGGTCTGGCGATGGGGATGCTTCTTTTCCTGGTCGCCTCGGGGTTCTCACTGATATTCGGCTTTCTGAGCGTCCTTAATTTAGCCCATGGGGCTCTGTTTACCTGGGGAGCCTATATCGGCTTTTCCGCATTTACGTTGATGAACAAATGGACGGGTTGGGGTGGTTCTGATTCCATCTTTTCCAACATCGCCATCTTTCTTTTGGCCCTTATCGTTGCAGGACTCCTGGTTGCCATTCTTGGCATTATCACGGAGAGGTTGGTCATCCGTCCTGTCTATGGAAGCCATCTTTTTCAAATCTTTATCACTGTCGGCGCAATGACTGTCATGGAAGAACTGATCCGCATTGTCTGGGGTCCGAATGACGAAGTCATGCCGGTTCCTTTGAGCTTTATGGGTTCCTGGGATCTCTTTGACGTGGTGGTTTCGAAGTACCCTCTGATTGCGATTATCATAGGATTTATCCTTTATCTTGCCATTTTCACGATTCTGAAAAAAACAAAATTGGGAACAATTGTCCGGGCAGGCGTGGAGAATCCTGAGATGGTTCAGGTGATGGGGCACAATATCTACCGGTATTTCACTGGAGTTTTTGCCGTAGGCTCTGCTCTCGCTGCCATCGGCGGTGGAATGTGGGCGACTTTCGTTAAATCGATTCATCCAGCCATGGGAGGAGAGGTGATTATCTTTGCCCTCATCGTGGCCATCATCGGAGGCCTTGGAAGCATGACCGGCTCTGTGGTAGGAGCTCTCTTGGTAGGGCTTTCGTACAATTACGTGGCCTATCTGGTGCCAAAGGCGGCGCTCGGCATCACCATGTTGCTTCTTGTGATCATCCTTTCGATTCGTCCAACAGGACTATTTCCGGAAGGGACCTGAAGGGTTTGAAACCCAATGCATATTGAAAATTGTAAATTGCAAAGTTAGCAATAAAAATGCCCATGATGAATCCTGTTCAACAATTTCGGTCAACGGAGAAGAAAGCCCGTTTCAGAAGCCCTTCTTTCTTTCTCAGAATAATACTCCTGGCCTTCTTTATCTTCACTCCCCTCCTGTTCCGTTCGTTTGAAGTGCTCGATGTTGTTTTAAAGATCATCATTTTCTCTGCATTGGTGGCAAGTTACGATGTGATTCTCGGATACACGGGAATCGTCTCATTGGGCCATGTTCTCTATTTCGGGATCGGCTCGTATTTTGTCGGGATCTTCATGGGGAAGCTGGGATGGATTTCCTACAGCCATCTGGCGCTTTCTTTTCTCATTGCCATCGTCATTTCTGGAATTCTTTCGGTATTGATCGGCCTGTTTTCCCTTCGCATCCGGGCGATCTTCTTTGCCATGGTCACTCTGGCCTTTATGGAGTTCGCCTTCATCCTCTCGAGCCAACTTCGATCCATCACCGGAGGGGACGACGGAATCAGTTTTAAACTTCCCGGGATATTGGCTGTGGATTATAACCTTGGCCGATTCCTGGGAATCGAATTTACTGGGAGAATGGTCAGCTATTATCTCATCCTGATCGTCTCTGTCATCCTTTTTCTTTTAATGCTTCGTTTCGTCCACTCCCCCGTAGGCCGGGTCCTCCAATCTATTCGAGACAATGAGCCGCGATCCATTGCCCTGGGATACAGAACCTACTTATTTCAGGTCATCGCCTCCTCCTTTGCCAGTTGCATTGCCGCTGTGACAGGAGGATGTTATGCCATCTGGGTCTGTTATGTGAGCCCGGATTCAAGTCTAAACGTTTCCATCATGGTGGACGTCCTCTTGATGGTCATTGTAGGAGGGATGGGAACGCTCTACGGCTCGATCTATGGGGCAGCTTTTCTCATGATCACCCGCGCTTTTCTTCCAAAACTGCAGGTGCTCATTGCCTCGATTCTGCCAGGAGTCCCAATGGCCACGAGGCTTTCTGAACGATGGTTGTTCTATTTCGGGCTTTTATTCATCATCATCGTCTATTTCTTTCCTAAGGGAATTGTAGGAACCGTCCAGGAATTCTTTTCGAGGAAGAAAAACAATTAGAGATCTTCCGGCTTTTGTGTAAGTGTTTTTATTTTATAACCCCTCACACCTCCCAATCTAACGCCCCCATCCATCTTCCCCCTCTTAAGATAAGAGGGGGAAGGGGGAGTTATAAAGGCTAGGTGGGGTTATTTGAGAGAAGGAGAAGAAGATGTCTGAACCGAAAATGATAAAAACCAGAGGCGATGGAATTGAAATTCAATTGGCAGTATGGGAGGGAAAAGGCCGCCCCATTCTCTGTGTTCATGGCCTGACAGCAAATAGTCGTTTCTGGGATTGTACAGCCTCAGCGCTCACTTCTCAGTGCAGGATCATTGCCATGGATCTACGCGGACGGGGACTCTCCGACAAACCGCCCACCGGATATTCCATTGAGCACCATTGCAGGGATATCATTTCCCTGATGGACGATCAGGGGCTGGAACGGCCAGTCCTGATGGGCCACTCCCTGGGCGCTTTCATATCGCTTGTTTTAGCAGCACAGCATCCTCAACGAGTGGATCGTCTGATCCTGGTCGACGGCGGAGGGAAGCTTTCCGAAGTTCAGATGGCCAAGGTCTTCGCAGGAATCAAACCTTCTTTAGACCGTTTGGGGCAAGTCTTCCCCTCTTTTGAAGCCTATGTCTCCTTGATGAAACAGGCTCCTTTTTTACAGCCCTGGAATATTTATATGGAGACCTATTTCCAGTACGAGGTGGAAAAAGTAGAGGGGGGAGTTCGTTCCCGTGTCCACCCAAAGCATATTGAAGAAGAAGCAATCAATTTAAGAAAGGGGGATTCGACTCAGTTCTATTCCAGAGTTTCATGCCCTACTCTTATCCTTCGCGCAACAAAAGGCATGCTGGCTGAAGACGATGTTGTACTTCCCGAGGATGTGGCAGAACGCATGACTCGTGAAATAAAAAACTCCAGACGAGTGGACATAGAAGGCACCAACCATTATACAATCCTCTTTCAGCCCAATCCAAAGCGTGACCAGGCCATCCTCAACTTCCTTAGTGAATAAGGAGTTTTTAACACTCCAGCATGAATCATTCAATAATTGCATAGAAATCATCTCTCTAATCCCTCCTTGCCTCCCTTTGCAAAAGGTCCCGATAAATCGGGATTTGGCAAAGAAGGGACGGGGGAGATTTTCCAAAATACGTCATTTCATTATTGTAAGTTAGGTTTAAAGGTGATGATATGGAGGGGGTTTATTACCTTGAAATGGAAACCTCAAAATACTGTTGATTATGTAGGAAGCGAACGCTGGTACGATTTATTTCTACGACCTTTGCCCCTTCGACAAGAGAACCTTCTGTCGCCTTTAATCCATTGACAATTGCAAACCGCATCGAGGAATCTTCGTACCAGACAATGGCTGATAGGGTGAGTGATGGAGGTTTTTTAGCTGGCTCAACCACTGGTGTTTCAGGAATCTTCTTTGGTGGTTCCACAGGAGCGATTTCTTTCTTGGCAGGAGTAACGTTCTGGCTTGGGCTTGTTTTTTTCTCCTCCGGAGGAGCACTGATGGGCTTGCTTTCGACAGGAGGTTTGGGTACTTCGATAGCTTTTTTTTCAGGAGCCACCTCTGTTTTTGGAACAACCTTAGGGGCATCTTCTTTTGTTTCACGAACGGATTCACGGAGAGATGGTGTTGGAGCGACTTTCTGAACGGGTTCAGCGGGACCCACAGGTAAAGGAGGCGATGATTTCTTTTTGACGTTCACTTCCACTGGAGCTGGTTTAGCCTGTCGGCTTGTCCCAGAAGGGCCGGGCTGAACAGTGGGTGACGGTTTGGTCAATAAACCGGACTCCTTCACCAGGACATAGGTGATACCAGCAGTAACGACTGCGGTAAGGGAAACAATAATGACATTGAGTGGAATTCTTCTCTTTGGCCGTGGAAGATCAGCGCTGAGGATTTCTGTGGCAATATTGGGGGGTTGTTCCTTACGGGACGGCTTTTCACGATCCAGTTTTTTTAAGACATCGAGGATAACACTCATTTCTGACCTTCCCTGATCCCCGGCACCTTGAAGCGATCAATGGAATGATACAATAGCATCAGAGTTTGACCGCCCACAATCCCATCCTGTTCGATTCCTTTTGACAATTGGAACTTCTTAATCGCAGCAAGAGTTTCAGGATCGTAAACCCCCGTCAAGGGCTGGTGATATACCCCTCCTTCTTTGAGAAGCCCCTGCAGCCGTTTAATGTGTTCCCCTTTCTGCCCCAAGGGCATAAAGGGCATATGGGGCAGGATACTCAAAAAATCTCTCCATAGGATAAATCCTTTACCTGACCAGTGTTGTTCAATTTCCTCGAAGGAAAGATATTGTTTCTCAGGGGCCGAAGGATCAATAAGGAATTTGTCATTATCAAGCCCGACCAAAGAAATAAATCGTCCCCCCTGAACCTCTGGAAAGTTCATCTCAAGAAATGCGGGAGTGTCCAGTCTGAGCAAAGCCCCCAGATTTCCGGAGAAACGATAGAGTCTGAGATCCCTTTCCAGAGCCGCACGTTCAATCTCATTGAACTGGCTCATGGGGGTATTTTCGGGGATGGGGGGAACATGCCAGAATTTAACCAGCGCATTAAAGGCTCTCCGGGCGCTTTCTATTTCAGTGGTTTTCCCCAATTCGGCAACCATCGCACGAAATAGCTCTTCGTCATTGGATGTGGGGACTGTTTCGATCTGCTTTTCAGTGGTTTTTATTGTTTTCGAAGGACGGATGGTGTTGATCACTCCATCCCAATGAAGAGAAAGTATTCCTGCAACAAAGACGGCGAGCACAACCAATGTAACTATGGCATAACGCCATTTTCGGACGTAGGCTCCCGAACTTCTATCCATATCTTTGATCCCTGCTGCCGTAATTCGTGCATCTATCTTTGTCTTATCCCTTGCAAAACCGGTCAAAAGCGCTCTGTCACAAACTGCGTTGATGAGTCGTGGAAGCCCCCCGGAATATCGATAGATTTTCTTCAGGGCTTGATGTGTAAAGATCTGTCCGCTCCTGACTCCTGCTAATTCAAGCCGGTGGTGGATGTATTGTACGGTATCCTGAAAATCCATGGGTTGGAGATGATACCGGACAGTAATGCGCTGGTTGAGCTGCCGCATCTCGTTCCTATTTAAAATATCGAGGAACTCAGGTTGCCCGGACAGAACGATTTGTACAAGTTTATCCCTTTCTGTCTCAAGATTTGAAATCAACCGTATCTGCTCAAGAACGGAGGTTTCCAAACCTTGCGCTTCGTCGATCACGAGAACAACAGTATGGCCCTCTGCATTTTCTTTGAGAAGGAACTGATTGAGTAAATCGAGAAGGTCTGAAGGGGTAGAAATTTCTGATGAGATACCAAATTCCCGATTAACGTTCCTAAGAAGTTCGGTGGGTGAAAGGCATGGATTAAAGATCAGGGCAGTCCGATGATGATCCGCATCGAGCTGACTGAGGAGTGTTCGCAAAACGGTTGTCTTCCCTGATCCCACTTCCCCGGTGAGGAGGATGAATCCTGCATGGTTCTGAATGCCATATAAAAGATGGGCAAAGGCTTCTTTATGGTTCTTGCTCAGGAAGACGAAACGCGGGTCGGGTGTCAGGTTGAAAGGTTTTTCCCTGAACCCAAAAAAGTCAAGATACATCAACAAGGTCCTTTCGTTTCGATTGTGGTATGACTAAAATACCAGATTCCATAAAGTGTGTAAACTGAATTATTATCGTTTGTATCAATGTGTTGCTTTTTCTTATTTTGGGGGGATCAATTCAGCATCTACCTCTCCCCCAAATACTTTTTGAAAAGCCCCCAGTAAGTTTTGCAAATCTTCCATTTTCTCGAATTCAATGACCAACTCTTGATCATCAAGGATCTTTAATCTTCCATACTGATACACTACCTCGATAACCTGATTCGGGTCAACCGTAACCCATCCTTTCATTCGCCGGACCAACTCATCTCCATTGAAGGCACGTTCGATTTTAAGATCCACTCTTCTCCGCTTCGCCTCCCATCCAATAATGGCCGGTTGGACAATCATGGGGGTGACAGGGTCATGCATGGCCGCACAACGAAACCATAATTTGGCACGTATCATCTGTAATCCTCTCTTTTAAAGATTCTAAATCCTAATATTGAAAATATTTCGATCAAACGGGTATGGGCGGGTTGTTCGGAAAGGCTTCAAGCCCAACCTTTTACAGGTCAACTCACCTGTTTCCTTGCCCTGTCAGAATTCACTAAAAATGAATTCTTTGATTTCCCATAAAATTCCGAATCAATGGCCATTTGAAGCCTTGAAGAGCAACCTGCCCATGCCCGTTTTTGCAACAATGGGGTAAAGATTCCCACGTTTGACGGTTTTCTCAAATAGATAGGCTTGGACGTCGCCCTATCCATGGCCGGGCTGATTCAAGCTGCCCTGCCAACCGAAAAAGCGTGGCTTCGTCCCCGAAGCGTCCGATAAAATGGAGACCCACCGGAAGTCCTTCACCATTCCAGTAAAGAGGAACAGACATGGCTGGCAGACCAGCGGCGTTGCAGATGGGTGTGAAGGGAACAAAAGCCTCCGCACGTCGAAGACCCTGCAGAGGTTTCTCCGGAGGTGAATCGAACGTTCCCAGAACCACCGGAGGCTCGGAAAGCGTAGGAGTTAGCCAGACATCAACTTTCTGAAAATAACGGGCGATATCTCTAGCAACACGCTGAAGAAACGTCAGAGAAAGCAAATAAGACGAAGCGCTTTGTTGCCGCCCCATCTCATAAAGAGCCCAGGTGAGCGGTTCAAACTGCTCTAACTTCGGACTCCTGCTTGTAGCCAGTCCCAGCGCATTGATGATCCAGGCACATCCGGCCGACCAGATCACCATAAAGGCTTGTCTCACCAACTCTCCATTGATCTCTGGAGAAGTCTCCACCAATTCATGCCCAAGGTCTGCACATAAGCCGACCGCATCCTTGACCGCAAGGACGCAATCATCATGAACCTTCGAACCTGTGGGGTGTTGGGTGGTAAAACCGATGCGAAGTCTACCCGGATCGGTCCCCACTTCTTGAAGGAACGGACGTGCCGGAGGTGGCGCCCAATAAGGATCGCCGTCAGCAGGACCTGAAGTAGCATCGAGGAGACTCGCGCTATCCCTCACGGAAAGGGTTAGAGCATGATCGATGATCAATCCGCTAAAAATATCTCCGAAATCAGGGCCAAGGGGATTGCGAGCTCGAGTCGGTTTAAGACCGAAAAGTCCGCAGCACGAGGCAGGTATCCGGATAGACCCGCCACCGTCATTTCCGTGAGCCATTGGAACGAACCGGGCCGATACCGCTGCTGCGGCTCCTCCGCTTGAACCGCCTGCAGTGCGATGGAGATTCCAGGGATTTCGGCATGGGCCGAACAGGCGAGGCTCAGTGGTTGGAAGGATGCCTAACTCCGGCGTATTGGTCTTTCCGATGATGATCAAACCGGCCTGTTTCAACCTGGCCACCAGTTCATTGTCATGGTCCGGCACAAAGTCATGCATAAAGGCGGATCCCATCGTCATCCGAACTCCGACACATGGAGCCCCCAGATCTTTTAGTAAAAAAGGAACGCCCGAAAAAGGGCCATCGATGAGTTTGCCGGCTGCCGCTTGACGAGCCTGTTCAAACATCGGTGTGACGACGGCATTAAGCGCAGGGTTGAAGCGTTCAATCCGCTCAATCGATGCGTCTACGAGTTCAATCGCCTTGACCTGCTTTTGCCGTACCAACGTGGCAAGCTCTGTCGCATCGTAGGAAATAAATTCATCCATGTTCACCCCTCCCTTATCCTCCTTAAAAACCATTCAACCCGAACTCTTAACATGTTATTCTAAACCTTGAACGGGTGAAGATCAGGCTCGGTTCAGAATCCCCTCCGGGCAGGCTTGGTTCGGCATTTCGCTTTATTGTACGACTTGAAAATAACGGTCGTTTCATTTAATGTCAAGTATCCCGTCCTGTTTACAAGGAGTGATTCATGGACCTCATTAAAGCCATCAAGGAAAGAAAAAGCTTCAGGGCCTTTAAATCAGACCCCATCCCAAGAGAAACGGTCCAGGAGATCTTACAATTAGCGATTTGTGCCCCTTCCGCCATTAATCTCCAGCCATGGGAATTTATCGTTGTGGCAGGAGACGAGAGGGAGAGATTGAGCCGTAGACTCATTAAGGCATATAAGGAAAAAAAGATCTCTTGCGGGCCTGGGAATGTGAAACCCATGCCTAAAACAGTGACGAAACGAGGCGCCAAAACCCTTGAGCAGATGACCCCTTTTTTCGAAGAAATGGGAGTGAATACCGACCAATTTGTAAATGAAGGAAGCTGCAGTTTCTATGGTGCTCCGGTCGCCATCCTGATCTGCCTCGACGATTCCTTTCCTAAAGCTCGATTGGTAGATATCGGGATCGTCCTGGGCTACCTTGTTTTGATCGCCCACGAATTTGGATTGGAGACCTGCCCGATCGGCCTGATTACCGCTTACGAGGACGAGATTAAGGATACCCTAAATATTCTGGAGAATAAGAGCGTAGTAATCGGAGTTGCCCTTGGGCATCCCGACACTTCCAGCCCCATCAACCGGTTCAAATCTTATAGAGAAGGCTTAGAAACATTTATCAGATGGATTGAGTGAAAATCGAACCGCCCACTCTATTTCTTATTCACCTCTTCTAAACACCTTCATTAAAATCTGTACCTAAAATTGCGATCGCATTTTTAGGTACAAAATCTTATTACCTCACGTGGCAGGCCATGAGTGAACCATTTGGCCTCTGAGTCAGGAGGGGTTCTTCTTTTTGCAGATAACAACCCGAAGGGAAGACCTAATTGGGATCCCTCAATTTGATTCACTTTGCCTCATAATTTCCACTTTTTTCAATTGAATTATGCGTTTTTGATATGGTAATAATATCCTATGCCTGCTACCCCGAAAAAAGCAGCCACCATCATCCTCCTTCGGGATTGCGCCCCAAAAGGTTTTGAAGTTTTTCTGCTCAAACGCCATGAGCAGAGCAGTTTTATGGGGAGCAATTATGTTTTCCCCGGAGGCAGGGTGGATCAAGAAGATGGGTCCATAGAAACATGTGCGTTATGCAAAGGAGTAGCCCCCGAAGAAGCCCACCGGATATTTGCGGAAGAACTCTCTCCGCAAGAATGCCTCGGCCATTGGATCGCGGGGATTAGAGAGCTTTTTGAAGAGGGGGGAATCCTCCTCGCTTATGACCATGTCGGAAATCTTCTTCAGTTTAAAGATGAGGGAGATAGACTAAAGCTTATTGATTATCGAGATCAATTGCAGAAGAGAAAAGCCACCGTCTGTCAGATTGCAATGGAGGCAAATATCTTCCTGGCACTGGATCAACTCCACTATTATGCCCACTGGATCACTCCAGAAGCCAGGTCTGAGCGATTCGATACCCGGTTCTTTCTGGCTCGCCACCCAGAAGGACAGGAAGCCAGCTTTGATCAAAAGGAAACCACTGCCGAGGTCTGGTTGACACCACGGCAAGCTTTTGAGGAAAATGTAAAGGGAAAAATGGCCTTGAGCCCCCCTGCTCTCAAAATCATGGAGGACCTTTCCCGTTACAAAACGATTGAAGAGGTGTTTGACTCTTTAAGAGGGAAAGAGGTGCGGATGATTCTGCCCATCCTTACGAAATTATCGAACGAACCAACCATTCTATTACCTTGGGATCCGGAATATGAGGTTTTCAAAAGAAGCGATATTCCTTCATCAATAGATCAAGGAATGGCGTCCCAACCCGGTGACAACACCACCCGCCTCATCCTACGACAAGGCTTCTGGTACCCCTATTGCCAAGTTAACCCCGTTAGAAGCGCTTCGCCCTTCTAACAGGAAGCCTCACCCCGTAAGACCTACGGTCTCTGATGGGGCTCACACCCCGATAGAAGCTAAGCTTCGTACAGGGCAAGCAACAGGGCTTTCTAACGGGGTAAAGTAAACTATTCCTACCCTATTCCCTTACCGTACCCAGAGGGTAAATCCCAGGATGCCGATGAGGACCGAAAGAATGATTTCAAAACGTCGCTGACTGATGTGACGGTTAATTTTCAGACCAATCAAGATCCCCACAATCGCAAAAGGAGCAGCCACTACAAAACTCTCAAGAACTGAATTGGTAAGCAGGCCATGATACTGGTAAGTTCCAATAATGATGGCATTAGCAAACAAAAAGAAACTCTGGAGCATGCCTACGACCTGTTCCTTCGCCCAGGGTCTTAGCGCAGCATATACAACCACCGGTGGTCCATCGGTTCCGAAAGCTCCACCTAGAATACCACTTAAAAACCCTGTTGGAATCGCCCATAACCTTGAAAAGGTTAATTTTACCTTTGGTGTAGTGATTTTATAAAAGGAAAACAGGATAAGCACGGTCCCAAGAATCTTCATGATGATTCCGGGCTCAACACTCTTTAAAAATATTGTGCCCAGGAAGGCACCCGGTATTGCGGCGACGATTAAGAATAGAGAATGATCCCACATGAGGTCTTTTTTTAGCATAAAGATAGCTGGGATGCGGTTAACCGTATAGCAGAGAACAACAACAGGAGCGGCCCATTGGGGAGCTGCATAGAGAAGGACAAGCGGCATGGACAGCAGTGCACCCCCAAACCCGGCCAAGCCCTGAAGTAAGGCGCCTGTGAAGATAATCAGCGCTGTAGGAAGTAAATATTCAGACATTATTCACCCCATCTCAATTTTCTCTTTTCTTCGGTCCCTTGACATCTCCCAGATCAAGCATTGAGTTCTGAATTTGCAATAAAGTTTTGGATCAAGGCATTCACAGCAGTCGTCAATGTTGAGGCACTCACAGCATTCCTCACAGAACCCTGTCTCATATTTCTGACAAGTCGCAATAGCATCACGCTCTGGATGATTTCGGCACTTCATCTCTTTCTTCTTTTAGTTTTTTCCTCTATTTGTTTTTTTGATTTTAAACTTTTTTGATATAGGTCGCTTCCGAAGCAGAATATAAGTAGCCCCTGCTCCACCATCACATTTCCTGGCACTTGAATAGGCAACAACCCATTTCCGCCAGGGACCACGGGTCAACCACTCTTCGACCTTCTTTTTCAATACTGGTTCTCCGGGTGAAGAGAGTCCACGCCCATGGGTCACTAAAAGACCATTCTTCCTGTGGGTCACAGCCCATTTCAGGAACTGATCAAATATTTCTCTGGCTTCCTCCACAATGAGTCCGTGGAGGTCAAGATGGGCCTGAATCGAAAAGTCCCCCCGATGAAGCCGCTTTGCAATTTCCGGATGGATCTGGTATCCCGTTCCCTCAATATACTCTGGGGTATCCGAGACGTTAAACCCCGTTCCGTAATTTATAAGGTCTTCAAGCCTTTTTAGGGTTTCGGCATCATCTTTCTTCTTATAATTCTCTATAATTTCGATTTTTGAAGTTTTTACAACGCGTTCTTTTCTCGGGATGGGTTTTACGCCATCCATGGCATTTTTAAAGAGCGTTTCCTCAGTTTCTGAACTCGCTTTTTTCTCAGGAGTTTTAATCGGCGCAGGATGATAATCAGGAAGTGACTTTGTATCGAGGACGACTTCCAATTCCTGGAAGGATTTAATAATTGAAGAGGTCTTTCGGGGTTTCATCAAGAATGTTCACCCCTTCCTAACAATAACGATTTTAAATAATTCGTAACACTTTAGCGGTTTGAAAAAACTTTATAAAATCCCTCCCAACCTCCCTTTGCCAAAGGGAGGAGAAAGGGGTTCCCCCTTTGGTAATCCTTTCCCTGTCATAGACGGGCAAAGGGGGATTAAGGTCGTTGCGACTCGAAACCGAGGGGATTTTATGATGATTCTTTTAATCCAATGACTCATAATTCTCTTCTTTTCAAAAAACTAAACTGATACAATAATTCTAAATAATGCATCGGAAAATATCAAATAGATCACAAGATAACTTCTTACATAATCCCATTTACCCCGTTAGAAAACCCCGCAGCTCTGCTGCAGGGATAGTGGTTATTTCCTTTTCAGCGAACCCCGTTAGAGATTTATCTCTAAACGGGGCGAACACGGGGGTTAACCCGCTGCGCCAGCGCTTCCGCGGCGAGTGCCCCGTGTGAGCTTTCCCGTTTGAAAGTTGAAAAGTTTCTAACGGGGTTTACATTCCCAAACTTTTTGGAACTTTTTCCATTCCTTCTTGTCTATTTTATTAAACCCCGTTAGAAAGGGGAACTTTGATCCATCATTATCAATACCGGACCTTTCTAACGGGGTAAAACAGAAAAGGAGGAAATGGAAATGTGGACACCTAAGAGGTTCTTTACACTGTCGATATTGGTTATCTTGTTGGTTTTCACAACTGGGGTTTATGGACAACACCATGAAAATACTGACAAAACCCTCTCCCCTTACTTCTTTGTCAAAAGCGACGATCCCGGCGTTGACCAACTCCCTCTCAAATCCACCTCGGCAGATGTGAAAATCGTCGGTGTGATCGCTGATGTGGTGGTCACACAGGTTTACAAGAATGAGGGTAAAAAAGCCCTTGAGGCGATTTACCTATTTCCAGCTTCCACGAGGGCAGCAGTTTATGGAATGAAAATGACGATCGGGAAGCGAACCATTATTGCCAAGATTCAAAAAAAGGAAGAAGCCCGTCAGCAATACGAGCAGGCCAAACAACAGGGGAAAAGTGCTTCTTTATTAGAACAACAAAGGCCGAATGTATTCCAGATGAATGTCGCCAATATCTTGCCGGGAGATGTGGTTGAGGTAGAACTGAAATATACGGAGTTACTGGTTCCGACGGATGGAATTTATGAATTTGTATATCCCACGGTTGTGGGACCGCGTTACTCAAACCAGCCTGCAGAAACCGCCCATCCTGCTCAGAAGTGGGTTGAAAATCCTTATCTTCGCCAGGGAGATTCCCCAACCTATACGTTTGACATCATCACTGATCTCTCCACTGGTCTCCCCATTCAGAATACTTCATGCACCTCCCATAAGGTAGATATTAACTATGATGGACCTTCCCGTGCCACCATCAAACTCGATCCTTCAGAAAAGAACGGTGGCAATCGAGATTATATTGTCAGATACCAGCTGGCGGGTGGCCATGTCCAATCTGGAATGCTTCTGTTCGAGGGAGAAAAGGAGAAATTCTTTCTCTTGATGCTCCAACCTCCTAAAAGGGTCAGTGTCAGTCAGATTCCGCCCAGAGAATATATTTTCATCGTTGATGTTTCTGGTTCGATGTATGGGTTTCCTCTCGATATCTCCAAGAAACTTCTCAAGGACCTCATCGGAGGTCTTCGTCCAATCGATAAGTTTAACGTTCTCCTGTTCGCCGGTAGTTCTTCTCTGATGTCAGAAAAATCACTTCCTGCGACCTCTGAGAATATTCAACATGCCCTAAACGTCATTGACAGGCAGAGGGGGGGTGGTGGAACAGAATTATTACCCGCCCTTAAAAGGGCATTATCCCTGCCGAGATCAGAGGATTGTTCCCGGACGGTGGTAATTGCCACCGATGGTTATGTCACGGTGGAAGAAGAGGCATTTGATCTGATTCGAAAAAATCTCGGAGATGCCAATATGTTTACCTTTGGAATTGGATCGAGTGTCAACCGCCATCTTCTCGAAGGAATGGCAAGGGTCGGTATGGGTGAACCCTTTGTCATCTCCAAAACTGAAGAGACCCGTGAAAAGGCAGAAAAGTTCAGAAAGATGATTGAATCGCCTGTCCTGACAAAGGTCAAGGTTGACTTTGGAAGGTTTGGAGTCTATGATGTCGAACCGATCAGTATTCCTGATGTTTTTGCAGAAAGGCCGGTCATCGTCTTTGGAAAATGGCGAGGCAAGCCCGTTGGCGAAATTACTTTAAATGGATTGACGAGCAATGGCCCTTATATGAATAAGATTGATATCCGGAAGGAAACACCACTTAAATCGAACTCTTCCCTCCAATACCTCTGGGCCAGACATCGAATCGCTCTTCTTTCGGATTACAATACTTTAAGAAATGATCCTGATCGGATTAAGGAGGTTACCCAATTAGGACTCGATTATAACCTTCTGACGGCCTACACCTCTTTTGTTGCCATTGATACAGAAGTCCGTCTGGTGGATGGCCAGGCTGTGACCGTGAAACAGCCTCTTCCCTTACCCGAAGGGGTATCCGATTATGCAGGGGGCAAAAATAAAGGTACATTCACTCCGAGATTAGCTGCCCCCTTTGCAACCAGAGCTTACGAAGTGGATGCCAAGAATCAGGTTAAAAAAGATGAGGAAACCAAATCAGGGTCTGTCAAATTGTCTGTTGAGCTTGGTGAGATCACCACATCCGGTGGAATTTCTAAAGAAGATCTTCAGAAAATCATCAAACAACAGATCACTTCTATTGAGTTCTGCTATCAAAAGACATTGAAGAAAAAACCAAACATTCAGGGTGAGGTTATTATCCAATTGGTGATTGACTCGAAAGGCAAGGTTACAAAGGCAAATTTGGTTTCAAGTAAATTAAATGACAAAAAACTTCAAGAATGTATCTTGCAGAAGATCAAGGGACTAAATTTCTCACCACCTACGGATACAGATCGAGTGACTGTTACTGTCTCCTTCAATCTCAAATCCTCCTCCTAATTTAAGGGGGCCGGTCATTTCAAGGCCAGCCCCTTTAAATTTATTCATTATCCCTTATAGTCCATTTCCTTATATTGACAATCTTTCTATAGACGTAATACTATTGGGAAAAATAACGGATCCGTAATTATTCCAAAACCTAAAGGAGACCATATGGGAACCATTAAAATTATGCCATGTCTTGATATGAAAGAAGGCCGGGTGGTCAAAGGCATCCATTTTGTAAATATTAAAGATGCCGGCGACCCTGTCCAGAATGCAGCCTTCTACGAAAAAGAAGGCGCTGATGAGCTGGCCATGCTTGATATTGCAGCAACTTTAGAAAACCGAAAGACTAGACTCGAATGGGTGAAAAACGTATCAGCCGTCATCAAAATCCCATTGACCGTAGGAGGTGGCATCTCCACCCTGGAAGATATCGAACTGGTATTAAAGGCAGGGGCAGATAAGGTTTCTATGAATAGCGCTGCGGTGAAAAACCCTGATCTGGTCAAACAGGCGTCCAAGCAATTCGGCAATGATAAAATAACCATAGCCATTGATGCGCGAAGAAATAAAACCATGTCCTCTGGCTTTGAACTTGTGGTATCAGGAGGCACCAAACCTGTCGGAAAAGATGCTGTGGCCTGGGCAACACAATGCCAGGAACTGGGTGCAGGGGTCATCCTTCCAACGAGCATGGATGGAGACGGAACCCAGACAGGCTATGATCTGGAATTTACAAAGGCCATTTCAGACGCGGTAAACTTACCAGTAGTTGCATCCGGTGGAGCAGGAAAACTTGAACATTTTTATGAGGCAGTCATTAAAGGCGGGGCTCAAGTTCTACTGGCCGCTTCAGTCTTCCACTACCGGACCTTAAGGATCACGGAAGTCAAGGAGTATCTCAGGAAAAAAGGATTAAAAGTCAACCTTTAATCCATGACTCGATTATCTACACTTCCAACAGCAAGGTATCTTTGACCTTGGTGGTAATAGATCGAAGGAGGGAACACCGGAAGTTCCCTCCTCATTCTATGTCTTACATAGAAGAACCATTAACGGGTACTATTACACCAGGCGGAGGTCCACTGATTAAGTTTCCTGTGATCGAAAGGCCTCTGGCCCAACTTTCTACAGCTTCTTGTTCCCAGACATATCCACCGAGAGACTTGAAAGAAGTACTTCTTAGTATTCCACCGACCATCCTGCCTGAGAGCTGGCCTGCAAACCCGATAAATAGCGTCCCAATAGCATCGGTGGATTGGAACTCGACATGGAAAATGAAATCAAGGGGGGCCCCTCCAATGAAATTCATCTCAATTGGAACTGGAACCCAGTTTAAGTCTTCTCTTAAATATAGCGTTGCGTTAAGGATTGGTCCGATTTGATCATGGATTTGGAGATAGATGACAGAGTTTTGATTATCACGGTTCATTCTCGCTCCATCATAATTTGATCCTGTCTCCCTCACGTTGAGCCTGTGCCACGTCCCGTTCCATACGCTCAAATCCGGAACCTGGGCATGTGCCGAAGTTAGAAGAAAGCCGAGCATCAATACCGACACTGCCAACCCGCTTAAGATAATCCTCTTTCTCATAACCCACCTCCGGTGTTTGAAATTAATAAGGTGATTAATCACTCTGTCGAAGTATTAAGATATATATTTAGAAGGAATTTTTTTGTCAAGAAAATTCGATCACAAAAAACTGCTACAGGAGGAGGCCAGTCTTATGGTCCCTTTTACCTTTCATGATCAGGATATTCAGGGGAGAGGATGGTGGATAGGTTAAAAAAAAACAGGGCCATTTCTGGCCCTGTTTTTTCAAAAATTATTGAACAGGGAAATTAGCAAAGGGGGGCCAGTTGGGTGGAGGCCAGTTAGGCCGGTTTGGGATGTTAGGCTTATTCCCCCTGCCCTTCTTTAAGATACGCACCACATCCTCGCCAACGATGGAGGTAGCACCAAAATCCTCCTTCAAGGTTCCTTCAAGTGTGATCGTGACACATTCCTCGTCAGGAATTCCATTAGGGAATATTTTCTCGAGGGCTGCCACAACATCCTGGGTTCTGAATTTAAGCGTCAGATCGTAGATACCATCGGGGCCCGTATCAGTGCAGTCTCCACAACTTAAAATTTCACCTTCGGCTGGAACGAATGGAGTAGCTACGTCTTCGATACTTGCGCGAAGAATGGGGGACACTTTTACGTCTTCGTCACCTACTTTACCAAAGTACAGGTATATTGATAAAGGATCAATTTCTTTGACATCAAAATCTACAGTGCCAAGGATGGCAACCGGCAGAACCCCGCGGCTGGTAACATTTACCGGATTCGGACAGCTTCCAGGTTTGATGTCTACAAAAACTTGAGTTGGAGTTGTTGGAGCCTGGGCAAATACACCACAGGGTGACAGAAAGATAGACATCCCTAAAACCATCAAAAGAATCAAAGGCGCTCTTAATTGCTTAACCATTTTGAAACCTCCTTTCAATGTAAATTGTTTCATTAAACAGGGTTAAGTCCTCTCTTCAGATAGTCCCAAGCAAAGTGACAATCTACTACAAAAGCGGTTAATGATCACCTCCTTTTTAAAATTGATTGCATGATTATCATGCAATGTTAATACCAAAACGTCAATTAGTATTTTAAGTAAAGTGGAATATAATGCGGGAAAATCAAGTAAATGAAATAAATTGTCTTTGGACAACAAATTGATCAAACCTTGAAAATATTTCATGCTAATTTTTAAAAAAGTTCTTGATTGATTCTTTAATTTCGAATTAATATCCGATCGCGCAGCCGTCTTTTCGGCGATCAGAAGCTCCCAGAAGAATATTGCGGTCACGGTCAAAAAAGATGGCCTGGCCTCCGCCAACCTGATTGATCGGAGATAACTCTTTTATGATTTGATGTCCCCTCCCGGATAGAGCCACTGCAGTCCCGTCCGGAATCCCGTCTTCAAGATAAACCTCCATACCTTGCAGATGTCTTATTCTTGGGGTATCCAGGGCCTCCTGTAAATTCATCCCAAAGTCGATCAAATTCACCAGAAACTGGACATGGCCCTGCGGCTGCATATCCCCGCCCATCACTCCGAAACTCATTAAAAATTCTCCATCCTTGAAGACCATACCGGGGATAATAGTATGCATGGGTCGTTTGTGTGGCTCGATCCTGTTTCCGTGCTTCGGATTGAGCGAGAATGACTTGCCCCTGTTCTGTAAAGCGATCCCAGTCCCATCAACCACCACACCCGATCCAAATGCCATAAAAAGACTGCTGATAAATGAAACGACATTCCTATCTTTATCCACTGCTGTCATGTAAACAGTTTCAGAGCTTCTACTTTGTCCGGTGAAGTGAGATGGGGAGCAAGCTTCGTCCTTCTTTATCTTTGCTCTAATCTTTTTGGCATACTCTCTGGACAGCAGTTGATCGACGGGGATCTTTTCAAATTCAGGGTCTGTGATAAACCTGTCTCTGTCTTCGAAGGCTGCCTTCTTGGCCTCGATAAGAAGATGAAGATATTCCGGACTGTTAGGTTTTAATTTACTGATATCATACCCCTCAAGGATGTTGAGCATCTCAAGTGCAGTCAGACCCTGACCATTGGGGGGAAGCTCATAAATCGTATAGTCCCGGTAGTCTGTGGAAATGGGCTCAACCCATGTTGTGGTATGATGTTTAAAATCCTTACGGGAAAAGAACCCCTGAAGGCCCTTCGAAGTATTGACGATAGCATCACATATTTCGCCTTCATAAAAAACTCCTATCCCTTCACGTGCAATTTTCTGATAGGTCTTTGCAAGGTCCTTGTTGATAAACACCTGCCCTGGCGATGGAGCTTTGCCATTGATAAGATAAGCTTTCGATGCTGCTTCTGAAGACCGGAGCATGCTCTCTGCCTCTTTCCACTCCCCTGCAATGACTTCAGTTACAGGAAACCCTTTCTCGGCATAATGGATGGCCTCTCTAAGGATACCGGCAAGTTTCATCGTGCCAAAACGTTCCAGAGCCTGTGCCCAACCATGAAGTGCGCCCGGAACAGTAACTGCTAAGATTCCACGCTCTGGAATTTCGTTTATTCCTCTTTCTCTAAACTTTTCAATCGTTGCCTGATAAGAAGCCCGGCCGCTCCCATTCATGCCAATCAGCTTTTTCTCTTTAGCTAAATAGATCAGAGCAAAGGCGTCTCCTCCCAGACCCACGTTATAGGGCTCCACCACACTTAGGGTACTGACCATGGCAATGGCTGCATCGATAGCATTGCCTCCCTTTCCCAACATCTTATATCCCGCAAGAGTTGCCAAGGGTTGACTGGCAGCCACCATTCCTTCTTTTCCCATCACTACAGACCGCTGTGCCGCACTCTCCCAATCCCTTTTCTGTGTATGCGTAAAGTTCATTGGTTTCCTCCCTTTACTCATAGACATCGTTATTAATTCTTATTTTTGTAACATAAAAAAGCTCGCAGGAGCCATTGCCTGTATCTTTTCGTGAGAGGCTGGTGTTCCAGTAGACCTCCCCTCCTTTATACGTCCCCTTCAGGTTGATTAGAAAACCCTCCAGAATGACTTTTTCATGCTTTCCAACCCCTTTAACGGCAAGTGAGATATTCTCGGTCGCTGGGATGATATGGTTGTTTGAAGAATGAGAGAGAATATAATCATTATCAAGGGGGCACTCCGGTTTATATTCATAAAAATACCATCGATTTGTTTGACTGAAGGATACATATTTTTCATGTTCAGTCTCCGCCAGTTTTCCCCAGGCAATCGCCAAATCCAGAGGTGAAAGATCTGACTCCCAGCCAAACCAATAGGTCTCTTTACTGACCACTTTCCCTGCCAGTTCATATGCTGCCACAGGAGTGAGCGTGTAATATCCATCTTTTTTCTGAATGACGATGGGATCATAGGATGACGCAGATCGTTGGATCGGATCTCGGGATGTATCGATTTCTTCAGAATCGAAGCCGGATTTGTGGGGCCGGCTGCAAGCAAATAAAAAACAAAGAATGAGAACTGGCCCGATAACTCTGAAATACCATTTCTTGCCCATTTCCTAAAAGAATAAAATTTAAATCAATTGTCTGTCAATAATCATAACCCGATCCGGCCTCTCCCCGTGGTCGGGTCTAATCGACTTACCAAAAAAAGGGATGGAGAGATTAAGAGGTCCTGATTGTTTCGTAACCATGAATATGCTAAATTCAACTTGATGAAAAAGGCTTTTCCAATCCATGGGATTATTGGAATTTTTCTCCTGGTCCTCTCCGAGATCCTTCACCTCAAAAAGATCGAGCCTTTTTATAGCTGGTTCTACTGTTTTGCCTGGTGGTCATATATCCTCTTCGTCGATGCGATCATCTACCGTCTAAAAAGCAATTCCCTCCTCATGAACCGGAGAAAAGAATTCTTTTTGATGATTCCCTGGTCCATTTTTATCTGGCTCATTTTTGAGACAGCCAATCTCTCCCTGGAGAATTGGTATTACATCAACCTTCCACATTCAATCGTTGAAAGATGGATAGGTTATGCTATTGCTTATGGGACTGTTCTTCCGGGAATATTCGAGACGACCGAGTTATTGGAAGCCATGGGATTGTTCAATAGATCCTATTCCAAAAAAATGATTATCTCGTCTGGGGATCGCTATGCCCTGCTCCTACTGGGCGCTCTCTGTCTATTGTCCTCAATCCTCATCCCGAAATACTTTTTTCCCCTTATCTGGGTAGGGTTTATATTCTTCCTCGAACCCATTATTTATCGTTTAGGGGGAAGATCCCTTTTAAGAGATCTTGAAGAAGGAAGACATCAAAAAGTTTATCTCCTTCTCATCGCCGGCCTGATCTGTGGCCTTCTCTGGGAGTTCTGGAATTACTGGGCTCTTTCAAAATGGATTTACACCGTCCCTTTTTTCGATAAAGCCAAAGGGTTTGAGATGCCTTTTCTTGGATTTCTCGGGTTCCCACCTTTTGTCGTCCAGGCCTATGTTATGTATAACTTCATCTCCCATTTTCGTTTTGGAAGGGGATGGGAAGAATCAAATGATCACCTCCATACGGAAAGAAAAACTCGACCCTTGACCAAAATCCTGATTACTATTCTGATGGTAAGCTTTTACGTTTTGATATTCAAAACCATTGACAACAGTACGGTTGATTCATATTACCCCCGTTTAAAAGATGCTTACTGGATCAACCCAAAACATCAACAAGAACTTCCAAAAGTGGGGATTGCCAATCTGGACGATCTTCTCTTAAAAACCCAATCCAAGAATGAGAGAGATGAATTAGCCCTTCGCCTTCTCATCCCAAAAGAAGAACTCACTCACTGGGTGGAAAAAGCTCAGCTGGTTCAATTAAAAGGGTTGGGAGTTGAAAATTTGAAGCTCTTGGAAGGAGCGGAGGTCCACTCGGTTTCTGCTCTTGCCGTCGAGGATACTGAAAAACTCTATGCAAAGATAGGACAGGCTTTTCCGGGAAAAGCCCCTCCGAAAAAAGCAAAGATAAGAATCTGGGTGAGAGAAGCCCAGAAGAAGGTTCGGAGTTCGGGGTGATGAGTTCGGAGTAAAGAGTCAAAAGCTAACGGTCAATCGTTTATTGTTGACGGAGTCACTATGAAATACGGTGCGATGAATTTTCCGGTAAAACCAGTTCTCAATGAGGTAAAGGAGATCGGTGAGATGGGTTTCGATTATGTGGAATTGACCATGGACCCACCCGAAGCAACTCCCCAGAAGATCCTGCCCCAAAAGAAATCGATTCAGAATCTTCTCAATCGATATAAGATGGAAATTTTTGTCCATCTCCCCACCTTTGTCTTGACATCAGATCTTTATGAAAGCATGAGAAAAGCCTCGCTTCACGAGAATATTGAGGCCCTTGAAACCGCGGCAGAACTGGAAGTTAAAAAGGTTGTTCTTCACCCAGGTTATGTCACCGGTATGGGAAAATTCGTAATCGATAAGGCCAAAAGATATGGCCTTGAGTCAATCGAGGCCATTCTGAAGAAGGCAAACAGCCTGGGCATGACTCTCTGTCTCGAAAATATGTTTCCCCAGGCCCTTTTTCTCACTCAGCCTTACGAATTTCGGGAAATCTTTGAGATCTTCCCTGAAATTCGTCTTGCTCTCGATATCGGCCATGCAAACCTTGGAGGCGATAGGAATAGGGCAATAGAATTTATTCAGCGCTATGGCTATCGCATTGGCCATATCCACGCCAATGACAACTTTGGCAAGGAGGACAATCACCTTCCCATCGGAGCCGGTATCATTGATTTCGAAAGAATTATCAAATCCCTCAAAGAAACCTCTTATGACGAAACGATCACCATTGAGGTCTTCTCCAAGGACAGAGATTATCTCAGACTAAGCAAAGAGAAGATCGCAAAAATGTGGGAATCCCAGTAATCTGTTTCGGATTGTGGAATTCGGAATGCAGAATTGAGATTTATCCACACACCAATTAAATCAGGAGCCTCTATTCAGACAGTTTAATAAATGTGCCATTCTTTCTTGCATGACGGACCACCCATTTTAAAAGGACGGCTTCAATGGCGAGATAAATTCCGATCAGTCCGAATCCCAGAAACAAAACGGTGTTGATCTCTCTTTCGAACCCATAGAAAGAGCGGAAATATTCTAAAAAGTAGGTTAACGGGATGGCTCGGGCAATTTCTGGAAATGGAGAGGGAAGAATAGAAACGGGGTAGTATATTCCGCATATCAAGGCCATCAGACTGGTGATGGACCATGCGGCCACCTCTGCCTTGTAGCCGAAGAGGATGACAAGGATACAGACGGCTATGCCGATCGAGACAGCGATCAGAAAGAGGCCCAAGAGGTATAGAATGAGAGAAATAATTCCAGTTTGAAAGAAATTAAAACCAAAGGCGATACCTCCGAAGATGGCGAGCAGCAGAAAGACAAGGCAGGATCGTGTCATCCCGATCAGCCACGCACCCGAAATGAGCTGGAAAGGATGGATGGGTGCGATAAAGGTATGCTTCATGGACTTCGCCCAGAGATCGTAGAGGAGCGCATAAGCCACATCGATCTGGCAGACCTGAATGAGGCTCATCGACATTACCCCGATCAGAATGAATCCGGTCATGTTTTCATCCAGCCGGAGAAAAACGGTTAATAGCCCCACAGAAAACAGTCCGACCAGAGGCCAGAAAATGATTTCTGAGATGCTGAAAAAATTTCTCCTCGTGATCGTCAAGTTCTTAAACGCAAAGGCCCCGATCTGAACCAGCGCTTTTTGAAAATTCGACAAAGACATCCTCCAAGTCAGTCTGTTCAAGAGTCAAGTTCTTAATCCGCGCTCCCCCGTTGGAGAGTATCGCCGCCAATGGCCCTGCCCTTCTCTCCGCATCATCCACCATGATCTCGCAGAATCCATTCGAAATCGAATAATTGATCACACCTTCCATGCGGAGTAGTTCTTCTCCTGAAATGCTTCCTTCAAACTGAATTCTGATCAGATCTCCAACACGAACGACCCTTTTTAAATCCTCGGGCGTTCCAACGGCCAATATCTTTCCTTCCCTTAAAAAAGCGATCCGATGGCAGAGCGATTCAGCCTCTTTCATATTGTGTGTGGTCAGAAGAATCGTCATCCGGTTTGCCTTCTGAGTCGCATGGATCTGGTCCCGAATCCGTATGGAGACACCCGGATCAAGCCCCACGGTAGGCTCATCTAAAAAAAGGAGAGTCGGATCATTCAACAGAGATTTTGCAAGAGAAAGTCTCTGCTTCAGCCCGGTGGAGAGACGGTCAAAGGGAACCTCCAGGTGTTCCTTCAAACCAAAGAGATCAATTAAGGATTCTATTTTTGTTTCCCTTCTCTTTCCCGACAGGCCATAGAGCATTGCATAGAAGCGAAGGTTTTCTAAGACGGTCAGGCTCCAGACGAAGTTTGCATTCCCGCTCGAGATATTGACTCTCTCTCTGATCCGATGCCCATCCTGTAGCGCATCGATGCCGAGAATCTTAATGCTTCCTTTGTCAGGAAGAAGCAATGTGGAGAAGATGGAGAGAAGAGTAGTCTTTCCTGCACCATTGGGACCAAGAATGCCAAAGATCTCCCCTTCTTCAACCTGTAGATCAATCCCCTTGAGGACCTCTTTGACCTTCCTGTGCCACCATCCGGATCGGAATGTCTTAACAATTCCCTCTGCTTTGATTGCAAGTGCCATTGTTAATCCAAAGGGTCCAAGGGGTCTTGGGTTCAAGGAGTCAAGTAAAATACCTACATAAAACGAAAATCCTAGAACCCTTGAATCCCCGGACCCTGAATCAACAAGAGTATATGATGAAATTTGTGATTTGCCAAATGGAAATTATTAGAGCTTCTTAAGTCTCGAATTTTTAGCAGAGAGGAGAATCAGTGATTAACGAAAGAAAGAGGTAGGAAATTTAGGAATTTATATTTCGGCCCCAGAAGGGCAGGAGACTAATACAAACGTATTAAATCCTTTAACCTGTCATTGCGAGCCAAAGGGCGTGGCAATCCCGTTTTTCGTGACACCCTTGCAAGGTGGGGGCGGAGGCTGGTCATCCTTGATAACCTCCATAGTAATTATCTCATGAGCAACGAATCAATTCATTTTATCTTTCAGTGAACGATAAAACTCATGAGCGCAGTGCTTTTCTGTACGATTTCTTGGGTCCGGACCAAGTTAACCTATTGATATTCAATCAGATATGCCAAAAAAGTACTTGTTTTTATGACCTTAAATCTACAATTTCATCGTCAGAATCATGGCCTTAAGGAACTAGCTCTATAAGCCATAGGCTTTGCCTCTTTAAGTAACTTAATGCTGTTGTCCTTGGCCAAACTTAAAAATCTCTTAAAAGGGTATTTTCACATCTGAAACTGCCAAGCTAAGCTTAAAATCAGACTCTATTTTCTGAAATGGATTAATAATACCAATGAGTTGCCTTGGACCGACCCGAAAACGGCCATTGTCCTATTTCATCAGATGCTTCCGAAGGAACTTGACGGTTCGCTCCCACGCTAATTCAGCCGCTTGAGAATTGAAGGCGTCGGCTCGGTCAGACTCGAAGAACCAATGACTGGTGTCAGGGTAGATGAAGAACTCAGCGACTCTATCTGCCGTTTCAAGGCTCTTCTTGAGTTTCTTGAGCACCGCATCGGAAACCCAGTCATCCCTTTCCGCAAAGTGGTCCAAGAAGACGGCCTGACTGCTGGTGTAGTCTCCCGCACGTGCGCCATAGAATGTCACGGTTGCTCCGATCGGCAACTCGGGTCGTTGTGATAGCCAAAGCGCCCAATGGCCGCCCATTGAAAAACCAATAACCCCAATGGTTGCCCCTTGAACCGCAGGATGATTGGAAAGTTGCTCGATGGCACGAATGAGTGTTTTGTATGTTGGTTCTTTTTTCGGCTTGGCACGCAATCGTCTTGCGCCTGTGCTGGTGGTGGCGACTTGGCCTTCAAACAAATCGGGAGCAAGAGCGACGAAGCCTTCCTTGGCCAATCGGTCACAGACACCTCTGAAGAAATCGTTCAGCCCCCACCAAGCGTGGATGACAAGTACGGCAGTGCCTTTTCCCGAAGGTGGTAAGGCGATATATACGTTTTTGGATTGCGTTGCTTTTTTAGGCATCTCTTCTGTCCAAAATGGCGATGACTGAGTCAGCCGCCCAACGACCTAAATCAGCGGTGGCTGTAAGCCATCCGCTGGATCTTTTTGTTAGGCTTTTTGTATATCGATAGTCAATTTTGCTCTTATTTATGAATCATCCTTTAATTTCATTTTCCTTTTGGATAAATACAGATAACATAGTTGCCGTGCGTGCTATGAGATCGGTGAAAATCTTTGAAAATATCGTAAGGAATTTCCATCCTTCTTCCTGGACTCGGATCATTAATAATAAACACATTTTTTAAATCATTGTATCCAACAACCACAACATAATGCCCTTCGCCTGAATATCTACCGCTCTTGTACCATTCTGGAGGAGGAACTCCCAAAACAATTAAAGGATAACCTTGAGCAACTAAATATTTCATCTCTTCTTTCTTCCAATCAAAATAAGCGTGGACTTCGAAGCCCAGACTTCTCGGATAAGATTCCATATCGGAGACAGAGGTTCCCCTTCCCTTTCTTGCCCTGCCAATCTCCTCCTGGGATAAGTTCTTTCCATAATAATTCAATATCATCCGTAGGGAAGTGGGACCACAATCCATATAGGGTTGGCGATATGTTGGAACATTCTCAATAAGATGTTGCTGGGGTAAATTCGATTTTGTAATTTGAGAATTTTTGACTGGAGGCCCCGCCGCACATCCCAAAAGCGAAACAATAACCGAAAATAAAATGACCTTTCTCATCAAAATCCCCCCTTTTGTCCGTATTAAATTTAGAGTAGCCTTACGCAAGGGTCACCGGGAGCCGGGTTTATCGACGATCCGGCGAAACCGTTGGTCATGTGATCTTTTTGTTTCTATCTCTCTTACCTCGCCCGTAGCGCAAGATGCGCTTGACCAATTTCCATACTAATCAAATGGGTTATATCCTGGTTTCTTGTATAGCCTTTGCTCGTTATCAAGGATGTCCAGTCTATAGACCTTCTCTGCCCAATCCTCTGGTTTGATTTCCTCAATAGCTACTGAAACTGATTTTTCTTCGCACTTTGCAATGGCAACAACATCTTTAACTATTTCTTCGGCAAGTCGAATCTTTTGCTGTTCTGATCTTCCCGGATAGAGCTTTACGATAACATGAGGCATCATTTCCTCCTTTAATTTATCGCATAACTTATTTTTTTAAGCTTATTCTATTTATGTTTCTTGTACCTGGGGTCGGACCAAGCTAACATATCGATATTCAATCAGATATGTCCCAAAAGTATATGTTTTTTGGCCTTAAATCCCCAATTTTACCGTCAGAATCATGGTTTTAAGGAACTGGCTCTCTAAACGCCATCGGCTTTGCCTCTCCATGAAATCAATGAGTTGCCTTGGTCCGACCCGCAAACCAGAACCCCCGCATCAGTCTGATTACCTCGGTCTCTCTTCGCCGTTGCTTGAATGCCGGGTCATTCTGAAGGGATTTCATAACTCCCCCTTCCCCCCCTCTCGGATTCGAGTCGCAACGACTTATACTTAAGAGGGGGAAAAGCACCCATACGAAACCCCGAAGAACCTTTTTATATTTCTTTCATATTTGGAGAAATTTTATGTATATGAATGGGTAATGTCAAGATATTTGCTTTTTTGAATTTGAAGAATGGGTGGATTGATGTATTATAATTGATGTAATGGAAAAATTTATTGAAATCATCGGAGCCAAGTCTCATAACCTGAAAAATATTTCCTGCCGGATACCCAGAGGCAAGATGACCGTGATCACCGGGGTCTCTGGCTCCGGTAAGTCAACCCTTGCCTTCGACACCCTCTTTGCCGAAGGACAGAGGCGCTACATCGAATCCCTTTCCACCTACGCACGCCAGTTTCTCGAAAAGATGGATCGACCCGATGTCGAAGCCATTTATGGAATCCCTCCTGCCATTGCCATCGAGCAGAAAAATTCCGTCAAGAATGCTCGATCCACTGTAGGAACAGCATCAGAGGTTTACGACTACCTGAGACTTCTCTTTGCCAAAATCGGTGATGTCTTCTGCCCTCAATGTCAGATCAAAGTCTCCGGAGAAACAGTCAGCAGTGTCGTAGAGCAAGTATTGACTCAATATCCCGGAGAAACGATTTCAATCCTCAGCCCGGTTCAATTTACTAAAGATGAAGAACGTGAAGAAAAAATCAGGGAATTCATCAAGAATGGATATTACAGAATCCTGGAGAAAGGCGAGGTGATCGATCTCACTACTTTCTCAAGTTCTTACTTGAAGAATCGAAAACACTTTCTTCTTCTCATCGATCGGGTAGTATCGGATGATAAAAATAGGCCGAGGCTTTCAGAGGCAATTCAGAGCGCTTTTCAGGTAGGAAATGGGAAGACGGAAGTGATCGGAGCCGACCAGAGAAAAATGGCCTTCACCAGAAGTTATTCCTGTAATCGATGTGGTAAGACCTTCTCCGAACCGGAGCCTCTCCTTTTTTCCTTTAACAATCCAATAGGCGCCTGTCCCACCTGCCAGGGTTTCGGGAGAGTCATTGGAATCGATTGGGAAAAGGTCATTCCCGATCATGGAAAATCTCTGAAAGAAAAACCCTTTGCCCCTTTCAATACACCGGCCTATGAAGATATTTACGAGTATGTCGAAAAAGCATGCAGAAGGCATCGTATTCCCGTGGAGAAGCCTTTCAGGGAACTTCAGGCCCAGCAAAAAGAGATTCTTCTCAACGGGAAAGGGGAATTTATTGGAATAAAAGGATTCTTCGACTGGATGGAGAGCAAACGGTACAAGGTTCATTATCGCGTCTTTCTCAGCAGGTTTCGTGCCTATACCCCCTGCCCCACCTGCCACAATACCCGACTCAAAGAAGAGGCCCTTTATGTCCACCTTGCTGGAAAGGACATTGCCCAGCTCTGTAATATGCCCATCTCAGAACTTCAGGAATTCTTAAGAGACATTCCTCTGAAAGATTTTCAAAAGAGAATAGGAGAGCGCCTCTTTAAAGAGATTCTCGACCGTATCGGGTTCATGGTCGATGTGGGATTAGGTTATCTTACCCTGGCCCGTCAAACCCGAACCCTCTCCAGTGGTGAATACCAGAGAATCACTTTAGCAAGGGCATTGGGTTCCGCACTGACAGAAACACTCTACGTATTGGATGAGCCGAGCATCGGTCTTCACACAAGAGATACCCATCGTCTTCTTCGCGCAGTTCATCAATTACGAAACAGAGGAAATACAGTGGTCGTCGTGGAGCACGACCCGGATATGATCCGGGCATCGGATACGATTATCGACCTCGGCCCTGGAGCCGGAAAAGATGGAGGCTCTGTCGTTTTTCAGGGGGATCTGGACTCCCTGATCAGAGAAGGAAGTTCCATTACAGGCCAATATCTAAAGAATGGCATCTCTTATCTCCCAACATCACCACGAAAAATACCAAAAGAGTGGATCACCATCCGTAATGCCAGAGAACATAACTTGAAAGGGATCGATGTGCGTATTCCCCTGGGAATGATGGTCTGTATTACCGGTGTCTCCGGCGCAGGAAAGACCACCCTGGTCCATCATATCCTTTATGCGGGAACCAGAGGAAATGGAAATCATGAATACGAAAAAGGATGTTTTGATTCGATCGAGGGTTTAGAACAGATTGATGAAGTTATCCTGGTCAATCAAGCTCCAATTGGCAAAAGCCTCCGATCGAATGCCGCCACCTATGTCAAGGTGTTTAGCGATATCCGGGATCTCTTTGCCCTCACGCGGGAGGCGAAGCGAAACGGGTTAAAGCCCCGCCATTTCTCTTTCAATACAGAAGGAGGGAGATGCGAAACCTGCCAGGGAGCAGGCCTTCAGGTCTTGGAGATGCAATTTTTAGAGGATGTGATCATCACCTGTGAAATGTGTGATGGCAAGAGATTCCGCCCTGAAGTCTTAAAGGTACTCTACCACGATAAAAATATTTCAGAAGTATTGAATATGACTGTTGAAGAAGCCATGGCCTTCTTCAAAACCCATCCGAAAGTGGTCTCGAAGTTACAGGTTTTAAAAGAGGTGGGGCTGGGATATCTCACCCTCGGACAATCAACCAATACCTTAAGCGGAGGAGAATCTCAGCGATTAAAACTGGCTCAACATATCGGTCAGGCCCAAACAGGGAGAAATCTCTTTATCTTCGATGAGCCAACCACCGGACTTCATCTGGCCGATATCGAAATTCTCCTGAAAACCTTCGAAAAACTTCTCTCGAAAGGCCATTCCCTCATTGTGATCGAACATAATCTTGACCTGATTCGATTTGCGGATTATGTGATCGATCTTGGCCCGGAAGGTGGCGAAGCCGGCGGCAGGATTGTCGCTGAAGGAAACCTCCAAACGATCATAGCCTCACCACAATCGTACACAGGACAGTTTTTGAAACAAAGGTCTCAGAATTCCTAAATCCGAAATTCAAATATCGGGCGAAGCGTCCTCTTAGGACCAATTCGAAACAAATCCGAATTACCAAATTTCTAATGCCGAAACAAAAACATTATTTTAAACATTTGATATTCTAATTTTGATATCGTTTCGAAATTCGGATTTCGTGCTTCGAATTTAGATTTCTGTGCGTTGTTTAATGCAACTGAGCATCTGTTCCAGCCGGGTCTTGTCAAATCCAATCATCACCTCGTTGCATGCGGCGATGACAGGAACGCTTCTCGCACCGGAGATTTTGACCATCTCGTCCAGGGCAGCTCTATCCTTCGTCACATCATATTCGGTAAAGGTGAAGCCCTTTTGCGAAAGAAACTCTTTCGCTATTTTGCAATAAGGTCAGGTTGGTGTTGAATACACTTTAATATCTTCTGTTGCCATCATCTCCCCCTTCTCCGGCTGACAATAGCCGGCAAATGAACTTTATTTATTTTTACACCTGTTTCATCCTGATTGTCAATGAGTGCTTTTTCTTCATCTCCGGTTGAGCTATAATATCACCCGATGCACACAAACTCATCACTTCAAAAGGTTGCTGAAGATTTTCGCTATCTTCTTAATCGAGCCTATTCCAGAAAAGCTGCCCTGGAGCTTGTAGGAAATCGATACCAACTTACATCGGATCAGCGCCACCTTCTCCATCGAGGAGTCTTCTCTGATGAGGATTCCAACTGGAGGAAGGCAAAAATAGTCCCTTTTACCCAAATCCGCAATAAAGACCTGGCTATCGATGGATATAATGTGATCATCACAATTGAATCTGCTCTCTCAGGAAGGCCTCTTATCCTTGGAGATGATGGATTCATCCGGGACATTTCCGGTCTTTCCGGTGATTTTAAAAAATCAAAAACAACAGACGAAGCTCTTCAATTGATTTTCAATACCCTCAGAAAAACAACTCCCCGTAATACCTTGTTTCTCTTTGATGCCCCCATCAGCAAAAGCGGAGCATTGGCCCACGAGGTGAGACATTGGATAAAACAAGAGGCCCTTCCAGGCGATGCCCAAGCCATCAAAGTTCCAGAGAAAATCTTGGTCGGATTCCCAGGGGTGGTTGCCACCAGCGATACGGCGATAATCGATCGATCTGAAAAGGCAGTGGACCTCGCCGCTGCTATCCTCAGACAGAACCGGAAACTAACATCTCTTATCCGCTTTTGAAAAATTTCTTGTCACTCTCTTGTGAGGTTTCTGGTCTTTCCCAGAAACCTCAAATAAATATTGACAAGCTTAATCCCTTGGCGTATAACAGCTTAGGCTTGGATACTGTATACAGAGTTTTGGAACCTATCTCATGGGGGGTCTTATGGAAAACATATTTGGAGGGGTAAAGATAAACAAACGGAAGCCCCTCCGGGAAGTGGTCTATGATTCATTAAAAAAATCTATTTTACATGGAAAATTAAAAGCCGGGCAGCGGTTGATCGAGGAAACACTGGCTAACCAGATCGGAATCAGCCGCACTCCGGTGAGGGAAGCTTTTCATAAACTGGAACGGGACGACCTGGTCTCCCGTCTTCCCAAAGGGGGGTTCGCTGTCAGGGAGTTTACAAAAGAGGACGTAGATGAGATCTTCGGGATTCGCATTGCTCTTGAAAGCTATGCAGCCTACCTCGCCGCCATTCACATTACTGAAGATAGAATTTCTACTCTCGAAAAAAAAGCAAACGAATCGGAAAATGCCCTGGAAAAAGGAGAAGACGAAAAGGCCGTTCAGCTCCATACGGAGTTTCACGACTTTCTCTACAAATCATGCAAGAGCAGAAAACTGACTGAGATGATCAATAATTTCCGTGACTATTTTTACCGGTACCGCTCCGCTCTGCTTCATGCGCCGGATGGTTTTAAGACCTCTACCTCGGACCATCATGAGATGATTGATGCCATGAAAAATAAGAATCCAAAATTAGTTGAGAGGCTTGTCCGAAGCCACCTGGAGAGAGGAAGGGATATTGTTCTCAAGGAAATTGAGGAAGGAAGGATGGTCCCTTAAACAAATTAGACAGAAAAAAAAGATTTCGTTTAACGGCTACGGTAACGATGCCCGTATCGTCTTTAAAAGGCTACGTCAGTCGTGCTTATTCTTTTAAACGTCACCGTTACCGAATAACGAATCGGATCTCTTAGCCGTAACCTTAGCCCAGGCACCTCGGTTATTTTCATGGTTCATAAATGACTTAGCGGCTTCGGGTATTTAGGAGAAGAAATGGATAAAAAAATACGGGTTTTAGTGGCGAAACCGGGTTTAGATGGGCATGATCGGGGTGCAAAAGTGGTCGCCCAGGCACTTCGAGATGGAGGAATGGAAGTGATCTATACCGGCCTCCATCAAACCATTGACCAGATTGTTCAAACGGCCCTTCAAGAAGGTGTTGACGTCATTGGCCTATCGATCATGTCAGGCGCTCATGTACCTATCTGTGAGAAGTTGATGAGTAAGATGAAAGAAAAGAAAATCGAAGACATATTAGTTGTGGTTGGAGGAGTTATTCCCAAAAGGGATATTCCGATTCTTCAAAAAATCGGCATCAAAGGGATTTTTCCCGGAGGAACGCCTTTTGACGAATCGATCCGATGGATCAAAGAAAACATCAAACCCCGATCTTGATCGGGAAAATTCGAAATTATAAGCACGGGCGAAGCGTCCAGCAGGACCAATTCGAAACAAATACGAATGTTCGAAAAAACCAATTTTCAAAAAAATAAGTTAGAATTTTGACATTTGAATTTTGAAGTTGTTTCGGATTTCGATATTCGGATTTCGAATTTAAGGAGTAAAAGATGGGTGTTGCAAAGTACATTAAAAATGAGAAAGACGAAGTCCAGGATGTGATCCTCCAGTCAGGCATCCGTATCAAGCCTGTCTATACCCAGAAGGATCTTGAGGAAGTCGGTTTCGATCCAGCTCAGGATTTAGCTTTCCCCGGTGAATACCCCTTCACAAGGGGAATTCATTCCCAGGGCTACCGGAGCCGGGAATGGACCACCCGACAATACACCGGATTCGGAACGCCACAGGAGACCAATGAACGTTTCAAATTGATGATCTCCCATGGGCAGACCGGCCTCAATGTGGCCTTCGACCTTCCCACTCAGATGGGGCTCGACTCCGATGACCCGATGGCAGAAGGCGAAGTGGGAAGAGTCGGAATGGCTATTGATTCATTGAGGGACTTTGAGATCGCTTTTAAAGACATTCCCCTCGACAGAATCGGTGTTGGCCTCACCATCAATGCAGTGGCCAGCATCATGCTTGCCATGTTTCAAGCTACCGCTGAAAAGTATGGATTTAAAAAGGACCGGGTGAGCGCCACCCCTCAAAACGATATCCTTAAAGAGATGATCGGCCGTGGCGCCTGGATCTTTCCGGTGAAACCCGCTGTACGCCTCATCGGTGACACGATCGAGTATTCAATGAAAGAGCTTCCCCGGACCAACCCAGTTAGCGTCTGCGGCTACCATATTCGCGAATCAGGATGTTCCCCGGTCCAGGAGATTGCTTACGCTTTTCAGATTGCCAACACCTATATCGAAGAGGTTCTCCGCAGGGGCCACTCCATTGACGACTTCGTCAGGGGCTTCACCTTCAATATTAACGTCTTTGGAAATCTCTGGGAGCAGGTGGCAAAATTCCGAGCCGCAAGAAAACTCTGGGCGAAAAATCTCAACGAACGTTACGGGGCAAAGGACAACCGATCCTTGCTCCTCCGCGGCATTTTCGGGGGCGGAGGCTATGGCATGGCCAAAGCGCAGCCAGAAAACAACATCATCCGTGGCGCTTACTATGCCCTCGCCGCTGCTCTGGGGGGAGCTCAGACCACAGCCCTTTGCTCCTTTGACGAGGCCTATACCATCCCTACCCCAAGAGCCGCCCTCCTCTCCCTCAGGACATTCCAGATTCTCATGGAGGAGATCGGGATGCGGGATACCGTCGACCCACTTGCTGGTTCCTATTTCATCGAGACGCTTACGAAGCAGATGGAAGAGAAAATGATCGAAGAGATGAAAAAAGTTGATGAGATGGGTGGAATGATCAAAGCCGTAGAAACCGGATATGTCCAGCGTGAAGTGGCAAGGCAGGCCTACGAATTTGAAAAGGGGGTTCAGAAAGGGGAACTCATCAAGGTCGGCGTGAATAAATACACCGAGGGAGAAGAGATGGAGGTAGAACTCCATGAGTACCGGACGGGCTCTGCAGAAGAACAGATCCAGCGAACAAAAGCCGTGAGACGGGAAAGGGATAATCGAAAAGTGACCCAATCCTTGAAAGAACTTGAACAGGCAGCAAAAGCGGAAAAGAATGTGATGCCTTATCTTTTAGAATGCTGTAAGGCATATGCCACTGTCGGAGAAATGACCAAGGTCTTTAAAGAGGTCTTTGGAGAGTTTAAAGAACCATCCATCTTTTAGATGGAATATTATAAACACGAAGCACGAAATCCGAAATTCGAAACAATCTCAAATGACCGAATTACAAATGATTAAACAAAATATATTAAAAAATATGAATTTTGAGCCTTCGAGCTTGTTTCGGATTTCGATATTCGATATTCGAATTTCAAATTTATAGAGGAGGAGAGTTATGCCATTTACACGGTTTGGTAGAACGATTCGAAAGATTGGCGTCATCGGTTCAGGAAATATCGGTCCGGATATTGCACTTCATTTCAGCCAGAACCTTTATGCCTACGGAGTGCCAGTGGTAGTCGTGGACATTGTCCAGTCTGCCCTGGATGCCGGGGCCAAAAAAGCGGAATCCAAGATGGCCAAGGCCGCGGAAAAAAAGATCTTCAAAAAAGAGGCGGCGGATGCGATCTTTAAAAACATGACCTTCACCACAGACTATGGCGCATTGAGCGATGCCGATCTGGTGATTGAAGCTGCGTTCGAGACGTTTGAGGTTAAGAATAAAATCTTTACCCGATGCGAGGAAGTTTGTCCCAAGACAGCCATCCTGGCTTCCAACACATCCCATTTAGTCCCTGACGAAATCTTCAGCAAGATGAAAGATAAGAGCCGATGTTTAGCCCTCCATTATTTCTTCCCTGCGGAGAGAAATATCGCTTTTGAAATCATTCCGGCGAAGGAGACCGATCCTGCGCTGCTCGACTATTCGATGAAATTCTACGAATTCATCGGTAAGGCACCCATCCCTGTGAAAGGCCGTTATGGTTTTGCCCTCAATCCTATCTTTGAAGGAGTCTTCCTTGCCGCTGCTTTAGCTGTTGAAAAAGGGATAGCCACTGTCAAGCAGGCAGATGCCATTACTCAGAAGGCCCTTGGAATGGGCGTCGGCCCATTCACTGCGCATAATCTTGCAGGTGGGAATCCCCTCACCCAGCATGGTCTGAATGGAATGACCTCAACCATTATGCCCTGGTACCGCTCCCCCAAGACTCTGGACGAACTGGTGAAATCCGGAAAACCCTGGGAGGCTGCAGGAAAAGGAGAGATCGTTGATTACAGCCCCGAAACATACAAAGCAGTCTCTGACAAGGTGATCGGAGCGTATTTTGGGATGGCCTGCGAAATCGTCGGAAGCGGAATTACCAATATCAGCGACATGGAACTGGGAGTGGATGTGGGATTGGTCATGACTCCTCCTTTTGGAATGATGAACAAGGTCGGCATAAAAAAATCTCTTGAATTGGTAGAAGCCTATGCAAAAGAAAATTCCGGGTTCAAGGTAGATGACATCCTGAAAAAGCAGGCCGCCTCAGGACAACCCTGGAAGATCCCTGTGGTGCTCAGAGAGGACAAGGGAGATGTGGCCATCGTGAAAATCCGCAGGCCCAAAGTGCTCAATGCCCTCAATGAAGATGTTTTTGATCAACTGAGGGATACGTTTGCAGACATCCAGAAAGATCCAAAAATCAAAGGCGCGGTTCTGACCGGCTTCGGGACAAGGGCTTTTGTCTCAGGTGCGGATATTGGAATGCTGGCTGCTCAAAAATCAGCCGAAGAAGCAGAAAAGGCATGTCTTAAAAATTATTCCATCCTTGGCCTCATGGAGAATTTGGGCAAACCTGTGGTCTGTGCCATGAATGGACTGGCTTTTGGCGGCGGCAATGAGATTGCGATGTCCTGTACAGCTCGAATCGCCCAGAAGGGGCAAAAAGTGTTTGTGGGTCAACCGGAGCCCAAACTCGGTTTCATCCCCGGAGCGGGCGGAACTCAAAGGTTTCCGAGGTTAGTGGGAGTAGAGAAGGCATGGCCTATCCTGAGACATTCAAACCCGATTTCATCCGCACAGGCAAAAGAAATCGGCTTGATTCAAGAGGAAGTGGAAGGTGATCTTATCGAGGCAGCCATCAATTGGGTGAAAGATATCCTTTCTGGGAAAGCCAAAGTCCCCTCCATCCCCAAAGGCCCTATTCCTATCCCTTCGACACTTCCGGAGGTTGATATTGGACACCTGAGCCGAAAGATCGATGAACTTCTTCAAAAGGCAATTTTAGAGGGGGCAAAGATGAGCCTTGAGGATGGACTGAAACTTGAGGCCAAAATCTTCGGCGAATGTTTCTTCACCAAGGACCGTCAAATCGGGATTGATAATTTCATGAAAAATGGGCCAAAGGTCAACGCAAATTTCGTGCATCAATAGGCCGGCCCCCGTAAGGCTCTCAACCAGTGCATCCATTTCGATGGTCAACAGAGGATGCCACTCAAAACCACTTTAGAAAAGATATCATCTCGAAGGAGGCAAGTATGATGAAAAGACATGTTAGGTTTTTGGTCTTCCTTGTATTCGCAATACCTCTATTGCTGCTCTGTAACACGACGGAGGCGCAGGTCAAGGGAGGAAAAGATTGGCCGAAGATTGTGACGATCGGAGGAGCCCCTTTGGGAGGAACGGGTTATGTCTACAGCGGAGGGTTTGCCAAAGTCCTTCATGAAAAAATGGGAATCACCGCTTCGGTGGAAGCCACAGGGGGACCCGTTCATAATACCCAGCTGGTCAATGCCAAGGAGGCGGTATTCGGCGGGGTGAGCGCGCCGGCAGTCTATGATGGTTGGCACGGAACCGGATGGGCGAAGGGCAAGAAGCATCAGGACATCCGTATCATCTCCCCGATGTTCAATACCTATTTTCAAATGTATGCACTGAAAAAATCAGGGATCAAGACGATTCAGGACCTGAATGGAAAAAGTTTGGGCGTAGGACCGATCGGCGGAACATCGGCATTGATCTGGCCTGTGATCCTCGAAACCCTATCCGTCAAACCCAACCGGGTTGTCAATGCGAGTTCTTCTGACCTCAATTCCCAATTAAAGGATGGACTTCTCGATGCCAATGCCCAGTCAGTCGGCGTTCCCTGGGCCCTTGTGACAGAAATCGAAACGACCCATGAGATCAATATCTTTAGCATGCCCGCAAAGGATATGGACAGGGTGCTTGAAAAACTTCCTTATCTGTCTCCGGGAAAGATTTCCAGAGGCACCTATAAAACGAATAAAGAGGTGGATATTGATACGCTCACTTTTTGGAGTTTCTTCATCACCCATAAGGACATCTCGGAGGATTTTATCTACGAAGTGCTCAAAAAGATATATGAACATACGGACATTATGATTGCGGCCCATAAATCCGCCGTCGAGACAAAGCCTGAGAATATTATTTACAGTCCTCTTCCCTTACACCCGGGGGCTATCAAATATTACAAAGAGAAAGGGATTCGCTTGCCCGACAAATTGCTCTCTCCCCGATAGATAGCCATTTGATCAATGAATGCCTAAAGTGAAGTCGAACTTAGAGAAAAAATTGGAGAAAATCAAAGACGTTGAGGTGTCTCCAAAGAGAGAGCTTGCGGGAGTCATCGGGAATGTCCTCTGGGGAGTCGGCCTTCTGATGTCCCTGTTCCATATCGTTGTCCTCGTCTTTAGGCCCATTGACCCCTGGTTTTTCCGAAGCCTCCATGTCGTTTTTGCAGGCATCCTGGTCTTTTCTCTCTTCCCCGCCTGGAAGAAGAGCCCGCAACATACCCTTCACCTGGTGGACTATCTTTTAATCGTAAGCCTCCTCTTGCCGGTCGTCTATATCTTCATTGAATTTGACACATGGGTTTACCGGGTGGGAGTGGTTCCAAACACCCTGGACACGTTTTTCTCCCTCCTTTTTATTCTCGGAGTTTTGGAGATGTCGAGAAGAACAACAGGGATTCCTTTAACCCTCATCGCTATTCTCTTCATTTTATACGGGCGTTTTGGCGAATATATGCCGGGCTTTTTCCAGCACAAAGGGTATAGCTGGCCGCGAATGTTGACCTACCTGTTCAGCCTGGATGGAATATTGAGCATCCCTGTATTTGCCTCGGCTCATTACATCTTTCTCTTCATTCTCTTCGGAGCTTTCTTAGAGGCCTCGGGAGCCGCCCGGTTTTTTGTTGATTTTGCTCGCTCAGTCGCAGGAGGACGAAGAGGGGGACCGGCCAAAGTTTCGATTGTTTCGAGTGCCATGATCGGGACGGCCTCCGGTTCATCGGTAGCCAATGTTGTTGTGGATGGGGTCTTCAACATCCCATTGATGAAGGCAAGCGGTTTTAAACCGACGGTCGCCGCTGCAGTCGAAGCGATGAACTCGGCCGGAGGGCAGATCGTTCCACCAGTGATGGGAGCCGCCGCCTTCCTCATGGCGGAGATATTAGGAGTTCCTTACGCAACCATAGCCACGGCTGCTGTTATTCCGGCTATTCTCTACTATAGCGCCGCCTACTGGATGATCGATTTTTATTCGGCAAAAATGGGGCTGGTGGGGATGCCCAAAAGCGAACTGCCCCTGTTACGCCGTTTGATGAAAGAAAAAGGATATCTTCTTATTCCACTCTTTGTCCTTCTTTATTGTTTGATGGTAGCCCAGATGTCCCCGTTCCGGTCGGCCATTTGGGCCATTCTGACCCTGATCCTATTCGGATGGATCAAACCAGAAACGCGCCTCAGCTTAAAAAAAATACTGAATGTTCTATCCTATGGGTCCCGCAATGCGATGGAGATTGCCGCCACCTGTGCCGCGGCGGGGATCATCGTGGGGGTCATCTCTCAAACCGGATTGGGAATGAAATTTGCTATGATCATCATCAGTTACTCTCAAGGTCAACTCTTCATCGCTTTGATCTTAACGATGTTGATTGCCATGATCCTCGGAATGGGAATGCCCACGACTGCCGCCTATGCGATTTCTGCTTCTGTTCTTCCTTCTGCCTTGATAAAATTGGGAGTCCATCCCTTGGGGGCACACTTTTTTATTTTCTACTTTGCCTGTATCGCACCCTTGACGCCACCCCTAGCCGTCGCCTCCTATGCGGCAGCCGCCATCGCCAATGCCAGGGTTTGGGATGTTTCCTGGCTGGCTGTCAAATTCGCCATCGCAGGTTTCCTTGTGCCCTACATGTTTGTTTACGGACCTGCCCTCATATTAATAGGAAGTTTCCAGGATATCCTCCTGGCGTTGATCACAGGGCTGATTGGAACCATGACTTTATCGGCTGCCGTCCAGGGATGGTTTTTAGGTGATTTGAGTTATCTCAAGAGAGGATACCTGATGTTGATGTCCCTTCTGCTCATCAAACCAGGATGGCAGTCAGATCTTTTAGGCTTAGGTCTTCTTGCCATCATCATAATCATCCAACTGAAGAAGAGAAAGGTTCCTTCAAATGAAAGGTTGAAACCATGAACGTCGGCGACTGGATAAGCAAATGGAGCTTGCTTCAGCCTCAAAAAACAGCGTTCATCTCTGAGGACCGTACCTATACCTATCAGGAGGTCAACCAGCGGACCAACCAACTTTGCCACCTTCTGCTTAACTTTGGCGTCCGTAAAGGAGACAGGGCCGCTGTTCTCCTCCACAACTGCCCTCAATATCTTGAAATTTACTTTGCCCTTTCAAAAATCGGCGCCATTCTCGTGCCTCTCAACTGGAGACTGGCAGGACCTGAGCTCGAGTTCATCATTAAAGATAGCGGCTGCAAGATGTTAATCTTCGAGCCGGAGTTTGAAGAGGTAGTCGCTTCGGTCCGACCCAGCTTAAACCTCTCCAACGGGAGTTATATCACTGTCGGAGAACCTCATCCGGACTGGTCAATCGATTACGAAACTTCAATTTCAAAACAACCGACCCCGGAACCTTTTAACAATGAACCAGTAGGAGGAGAAGATCCTCATATTATCATGTACACCTCTGGAACAACGGGGATCCCAAAAGGAGCAGTCCTCTCCCACAGAAAAACTTTCTTCAATGTCCTGAATGCAGATATCATTTACAACCTTTCATCAAAAGATATCACGATCATTTCACGGCCAATGTTCCATTCCGGCGGACTCCTCGTTGAGTCCTCCCCCTTCCTTTACAAAGGGGGAACCATCATCATCCGAAAAAAATTTCGCCCGCCGGAAATCCTTGACACAATTGAGAAGTACAAAGTGACGATTCTGGAATTGCCAGCTACGGTCTATCAGTTCATCCTTCAGGAGTGCGACCTCTCGCGATATGACCTCCGTTCCATTCGTTGTTATTTCACCGGGGGCGAAAGAATTCCGATCACTTTATTGAAGGAATACCTTTCACGGGGGATGCCTCTTTCCCAGATCTTCGGCCAGACCGAAGCCTCGACCATCACCTTTCTCTCGGCGGAAATGGCGGCTAAAAAAATAGGGTCTGTTGGATTGCCGGTATTTCATGGCGAGGTGAGAATCGTTGACAGATCAGGAGCCGATGTGAAACCGGGGGAAGTAGGCGAAATAATTATTCGGGGCCCTACCCTGATGAGCGGTTACTGGAACCAGCCGGACCTCACCGCTGAAACGATCCGAAACGGGTGGCTCTATACCGGAGACCTGGCGAAAATAGATGAAGAGGGTTACTTCTACATTGTAGACCGGGAAAAAGACATGTACATCAGCGGTGGAGAAAACATCTATCCCGCCGAGATTGAGAAAGTCTTTTTCACCCATCCTAAGATGTTTGATGCCGGAGTCATCGGGGTCCCGGATGAGAAATGGGGTGAGGTCGGAAAAGTTTATCTTGTTCTCAAGCCGGGAGAGAGCATGACCGAAGAAGAGGCGCTTCGGTTTCTCCGCGGCAAGGTGGGAAAATATAAGATCCCAAAATATGTGGAATTTTTACCAGAGCTTCCAAAGACCGCAAGCGGAAAGATTCAGAAATTTCTTTTGAAAGAATGGCATCAACAGAAATTACGAAGCACGAAATTCGAAATTCGAAACAATCTCAAATGACCAAATTTAAAATGTTCTAAAAATAAGTTTAAGAAATTTGAAAATTTGTAACACTTTAGCGGTTTGAAAAAGCTTTATAAAATCCCTCCCAACCTGGTTTATTCTTGTCAAGTACTTTTTCGGGAGGTATTTATTACAAGTTCTTAGGTATTGCACCTTGCCTAATCCTGGTAATTTGAGGGTCTCAACTGAGCCCTGACCTTGCTAATCGAGGCTAAG